>JAEEGH010000891.1_pt1 | contig 91361 bp, 73 predicted proteins | sample 9134181 | NCBI WGS metagenome assembly JAEEGH01 (sample SAMN16246544, study PRJNA631951) | gut metagenome | biome: gut microbiome; feature: rumen; material: DP-attached | host: Bos | place: Iran: Karaj | collected 2018-10 | reverse complement strand
TTCCGAACAGAGAAGTTAAGCCCGCCTGCGCCGATGGTACTGCAATGCAATGCGGGAGAGTAGGAGGCCGCCACTTTTTCACAGACGAGGCCCTGCGGATGCAATATCCGCGGGGCTTCTTCGTTTTATAGATGTATGCAATGGACTGACAAAATCCGACAGGTCAAGATCTTATTAGTTATATCAGCGGTGATTATCGCTGTCGCTTCTTTGTTGGTTTCCCATTTTTTGGTAAAAGACCTTTCCAATGAAGAAAGGAAAAAGATGGAAGTCTGGGCACAAGCGCTACATTCTCTCAATGAGGCGGATGAGCATACTGATCTTTCTCTGGTCCTGAGTGTCATGGAAGGTAATAATACGATTCCTGTAATAGTGCTGGATAAAGATGGTCATGTCGCTGACTATCGTAATATAGAGATTAAGGCAAAGAATGCCCTTGATACCATTTCCTATGTGGAGCGTATGGGGAAACGGATGAGAGATGCTGATCGTTTTATCAAGATACAGATAGGGGATTCTGTGGATTATCAGCTTGTTTGTTATGATGATTCTGTCATGCTGAAGCGTCTTGCCGCATGGCCATACGTACAGTTAGGCATCGTCCTGATATTTGTTGTAGTGGCTATATTTGCCTTACTATCCTCTAAACGGGCAGAGCAAAATAAAGTATGGGTTGGATTGTCTAAGGAGACAGCCCACCAATTAGGTACTCCTATCTCTAGTTTGATGGCATGGACTGAAATGCTGAAGGAGAATTATCCCGATGACGAGTTGTTGCCTGAGATGGATAAGGATGTGAAGCGATTAGAGCGTATTGCCGAGCGTTTCTCCAAGATAGGGTCAGTACCAGAGCCTGTTGACGCTTCCATGAATGAAGTGTTGGCTCACGTTATAGAATACATGAACCGTCGCACCTCTCAGAAAGTTCAGATTATCAGTAATTTGCCGGAGGAGGATGTGATTGTTAAAATGAATGCGTCGTTATTTGAATGGGTGATAGAGAATCTCTGTAAGAATGCTGTGGATGCTATGGAGGGGACAGGTATCATCACACTCTCTCTCTGGTCAGGTGATGAGGATGTTATAATAGAAGTCCAAGATACAGGAAAGGGTATCAGAAAGAAGGATATCAAGAATGTCTTTACCCCTGGTTTCACAACCAAAAAAAGGGGATGGGGACTTGGTTTGTCACTTGCTAAACGTATAGTGGAAGAGTATCACAAAGGGCACATCTTTGTTAAGACATCAGAAATAGGAAAAGGTACAACTTTTCGTATTGAAATGCCAAAATGATTGCACAAACAATGGGAGATGTGTGCAATATAACAGCTTGTTAGTGGTTGATTTTCAAAGGAAAAGCAAAAAAACTATAATTCCTAATTTGTAATTCATAAATATTTCGTAACTTTGCAAGCCAAAAGTGTTGTTATGTGCGATTTAGAGACCTTTAAGATTGATTTGAAGGGGATGAAGACCGACGAGCAAAGTCTGGAATTCGACCTGAATGATGAGTTTTTCAAGGCTCTGGATGCCTCAGAGGTGAATGGTGGAGCATTGCACGTGTCGGTGTCTATACGCAAGGCTTCCGGCTTTTATGAACTGCTGTTTCACACCGAGGGCACAGTAACTGTTCCTTGCGATTTGTGTCTGGATGACATGGAGCAGCCTATTATGACGGATAACCGTTTAGTGGCAAAGTTGGGGACAGAGACCAATACCGAGGATGATGATGTCGTGATTGTTGACGAGAACGAAGGAATGCTCGATACATCATGGCTCATATACGAGTTTGTGGCACTTGCCATACCCATTAAGCACGTTCATGCACCTGGAAAATGCAATAGTGCGATGACACAGAAGCTCGAAGAGCTGAGTGGCGCTGTCCGGAGCAGCGAAGAGGCGGCAAAGGAAATAGACCCGCGGTGGGAGGCACTTAAGAAGTTAAAAGTTTAAAGTTTAAAAGATTAAAGTTTATAGAATTATGGCACATCCTAAAAGAAGACAATCAAAGACTCGTACACTGAAACGTCGTACTCATGACAAGGCAGTAGCACCCACATTGGCAGTATGTCCTAACTGTGGTGCATATCATGTATATCACACTGTATGCCCCACCTGTGGCTACTATCGTGGTAAGATTGCCATTGTAATGGACGAAGCAGCTGAGTAATGGGAAAAATCAGTGCGATAATCACCGGTGTTGGTGGCTACGTGCCAGACTATATTCTGAATAATGAGGAATTGTCTCGCATGGTGGACACCAATGACGAGTGGATAATGACTCGTGTCGGTATTAAGGAACGGCATATCCTCACAGAGGAAGGCTTGGGAACCAGCTATATGGCTCGAAAAGCAGCCAAACAGTTGATTCAGAAGACTGGTGTTGATCCTGATACTATTGACGCTGTGATTGTTACCACTTCGACGGCTGATTATAAGTTCCCGTCTACAGCCAGTATCGTATTAGGTAAGCTTGGATTAAAGAACGCATTCGCATTCGATTTCTGGGCGGCTTGCTGTGGATTCCTCTATACACTTGATGTTGCCGCCTCGATGATTCAATGCGGTCGCTATAAAAAGATTATAGTGATAGGTGCAGACAAGATGTCGTCTGTTATTGATTACAAAGACCGTGCGACCTGTCCATTGTTTGGTGACGGTGCAGCTGCTGTTCTTGTAGAGGGCTCGGAAGAAGAGAATATCGGTGTGATGGACTCTTATTTCCGTGCTGATGGTAAGGGACTCCCATTCCTTCATTTGAAAGCAGGTGGTTCTGTATGTCCTCCTAGTCATTTCACGGTAGACCATCGTTTACACTACCTCTATCAAGAGGGACGTACCGTTTTCCGTTACGCAGTGACAAATATGAGTGACGACTGTGCTTTAATAGCAGAGCGCAATGGCTTAAACAAGGATAATATCCAATGGGTGGTTCCTCATCAGGCCAATATGCGTATTATTGAAGCAGTGGCAAAGCGCTTGGAGCTTCCAATGGAACAAGTGATGGTGAACATAGAGCATTTTGGGAATACCTCTGCCGCAACGATTCCATTAGCACTTTGGGAGAACGAGCATCTGTTGAAGAAAGGTGATAATATGATTTTCACCGCTTTCGGAGCAGGATTCGTTCATGGAGCAAGTTTCTATCGATGGGCATATGACGGAAAAGACCATGCATAAAGCAGGATTCGTAAATATCGTTGGAAATCCCAATGTAGGTAAAAGTACGCTCATGAACCAGTTGGTTGGTGAGCGTATTTCGATTGCGACGTTTAAGGCACAGACCACTCGGCACCGCATCATGGGTATCGTGAATACAGATGATATGCAGATTGTATTCAGTGATACACCAGGTGTGTTGAAACCCAACTATAAATTGCAAGAGTCCATGCTTGCCTTCTCTGAGTCGGCATTGCAGGATGCGGATGTCTTGCTTTATGTGACGGATGTTGTAGAGAACCCGGAGAAGAACAGGGACTTCTTGGAGAAAGTCCAGAGAATGACGATACCTGTTATTCTACTTATCAACAAGATAGATGAGTTGGCTAGTGATAATAGTAGAAATAGTCAGTCGAGACTTAACAGTATCGTGGAGAAATGGCACGAGCTGCTGCCTCACGCGGAAATATTACCTATCTCGGCAAAGAACAAGTTCGGGACAGACATGCTGTTGAAGCGTATCCATGAGTTATTACCAGAGAGTCCTGCCTATTTTGACAAAGACCAATTGACAGACAAGCCTGCCCGTTTCTTCGTGTCAGAGATTATCCGTGAGAAAATCCTTCTCTATTACGATAAGGAGATTCCTTATGCGGTAGAGGTTCGTGTGGAGCGTTTCAAGGAGGAAGAAAAGCTCATTCGTATCAATGCTGTCATCTATGTGGAGCGTGAATCTCAGAAAGGAATCATCATTGGACATCAAGGCGTTGCCCTAAAGAAAGTAAGTACGGAGGCTCGTAAGGCTTTGGAGAAATTCTTCGACAAACCCATCTATCTGGAAACCTTTGTCAAGGTTGACAAGGACTGGCGCTCGTCGCAGAAAGAGCTGGACTCATTTGGATATAACCCAGAATAAAAACGATAAAGAAAAGGAGGTAAATTATGAAACTACATCGTCATGGAGTCAAAGTGTTGTTTTGCTGTCTGCTGCTATTGATGGGTACACTATCAGCAGCTGCACAGACGGAGCAGGAGGCGGATTACACGAAGTATGCAGGTAAGATCGGTCCGTATGCTATCACACTATTCATCAACATGCGTAGTTATGGCGAAGAGGATGCAGGCTACTATTATTACAATGACCGTCCTCAGACCAAGTTCACATTGAAGATGATGGAGAACGAACCCAATCCGAAAGGTTTTAATAAGGTCGTTCTTTATGAGTATTCACCCAAGGGCAACCATACGGGTACTTTTAAGGGAATCGTTGAAGGACGTGGCGATGGGTTCAATGGAACCTTCACCAACGGTCGGGGAAAGAAGTATGAATTTCAATTGATGCAGCAATATTAATGGGAAACTTAGTAGCGATAGTAGGACGCCCCAACGTGGGTAAGTCTACCTTGTTTAATAGGTTAACAAACTCCCGTCGTGCTATTGTGAGTGACGAGGCAGGTACTACCCGTGATCGCCAATATGGCAAATGCGAGTGGAACGGTCGTGAATTCTCCATAGTAGACACTGGTGGTTGGGTCGTTAATAGTGATGATATCTTCGAGGAGGAGATTCGCAAACAGGTTGTTGTCGCCACCGAGGAGGCCGATTTGGTACTTTTCCTGGTAGATATCAAGAATGGTCTGACAGACTTGGATATGGATGTCGCCCAGATTCTAAGACGTTCCCAACTCCCGGTCATCTTAGTAGCTAACAAAGCTGACGATGGAAAAGACCTCTATGGACAGTATGAGTTCTACAAGTTAGGACTTGGTGATCCCTATTGCGTGAGTGCTGCCACTGGAAGCGGAACAGGTGATTTGCTTGATGATATCCTCTCTAAGTTGAAGACAGAAGAGGTGGATGATATGGAGGATGGTACTCCCCGTTTCGCAGTAGTCGGTCGTCCTAATGCTGGTAAGTCGAGTATTATTAATGCCTTTATCGGTGAAGACCGTAATATCGTGACAGAGATCGCAGGTACTACCCGCGATTCCATCTACACCAAATACGACAAGTTCGGTTTTGATTTTTACTTGGTGGACACAGCAGGTATCCGTCGTAAGAACAAGGTGACGGAGGATTTGGAGTTTTACAGTGTGATGCGTAGTATCCGTGCCATTGAAAACTCAGACGTCTGCATCCTGATGATAGACGCCACCAGAGGTATTGAAGCCCAGGATATGAATATTTTCCAGTTGATTCAGAAAAACAACAAATCACTGGTGGTCGTTGTCAATAAGTGGGACTTGGTAGAAGACAAGTCGCAGATTGCTATTAAGACCTTTGAGAATGCCATCCGCAACCGTATGGCTCCCTTTGTCGACTTCCCTATCGTTTTTGCCTCTGCCGTGACGAAACAGCGTATCTTCAAGGTTTTGGAGACAGCAAAACAAGTATATTTGAATCGTACTATCAAGATTGGAACCTCTAAGCTCAATGAAGTGATGTTGCCATTGATAGAGGCGACACCACCACCCTCTATCAAGGGTAAGTATATTAAGATCAAGTATGTGTCCCAGGTGCCAGATACGCAGATTCCTACCTTTGTGTTCTATGCCAACCTGCCCCAATATGTGAAAGAGCCCTATCGGCGTTTCTTGGAGAACAAGTTGCGTGAGAACTGGACGTTGACGGGAACACCTGTTAATGTGTTTATACGACAGAAATGAGGAGAAGTCTTTTTCTGCTGGTATTATCTTTGGTTATATGTGCCTGTTCACGACAAGAGCAGACACCAGAGGAACAAGCAGGTATTGCCGCTAAGGGATATTACGACAGTCTGCTGACAGGCGATTTTGAAGGATTTCTTAGTGGGAAGGCTGGTATGGATTCTGTTCCTGGTGACTATCGTGCCCAGATGATGAAAGCTTGTGAGAAATACAGGCAAGAGCTGGAACAGTTGCATGGGGGGCTAGCCACAGTGACGATATCAAATGCAAAACGTGATAGCACGCAACAACTGATGCATGCCTTCTTGCTACTTCATTTTAAGGATTCTGTGAAAGAGGAGATTACTGTCCCGATGGTGCAGCTTGACGGGCAGTGGAAGATGCGTTGACCACCTCCCGCATCTCCTTTAGGAGTTCACTGGCGAAGATAAAATCAGTCAACCGTTTATTGGTAGACCCCATGATATCCGCAGAGACACCCTGCCATTCCTTATGACCTTCGTAGATAAAGATGATATTCTCTCCGATTGTTGTCACGGAGTTCATATCATGCGTATTGATAATGGTTGTCATATTGAACTCCTGTGTGATACTATGCAGCAGTTCATCGATGACTAATGATGTCTTGGGGTCTAGTCCTGAGTTCGGCTCATCACAGAAAAGGTATTTGGGATTCAGGGCGATAGCACGTGCAATAGCCACACGTTTCTGCATACCACCGGAAATCTCCCCAGGGTATTTCTCCTCGGCGCCCACCAGGTTGACACGGTCCAGGCAATACATTGCCCGTTTCGTGCGTTCACGAAGTGTCATGGGAGCAAACATGTCAAGTGGGAACATTACATTTTCCAATACCGTCATCGAGTCGAATAGTGCTGCGCTCTGGAAGATCATTCCCATCTCACGGCGCATCAAGATTTTCTCTTCTTTAGACAAGGCAACAAAGTCGCGTCCGTCATAAAGAATCTGTCCGCTGGTAGGCTCAAATAATCCTACGAGATTCTTGATCAACACAGTCTTTCCGCTACCACTCTGACCGATGATCAAATTGGTCTTTCCATCCTCGAAAACCGTACTGATATCTTTCAGCACCTCCAGACCGTCAAAGCTCTTGCAAAGGTTCTTTACTTCAATCATGACAGCAGTTGTGTTAGGAATACATCAGAAAACAGAATGAGGACACTGGAGCATACCACAGCGTCTGTTGACGCCTTACCCACATTCACAGAGCCGCCTTCCACTGTATAGCCGAAGAAGGAAGGAACTGCGGATATGATAAAGGCAAAGAACAAGCTTTTGATGATACTCATCCACACAAACCATGGCTGGAACGAGTGTTGCAGTCCTAATGTCAGGTCGTCAGGAACGATGATATGTCCGAGATAGGCTGTGCCATATGCTCCTATAATACCCATCGCAGAGGAGAACACTACAAGGATCGGCATAATGGTCAGCATTGCGGTAATCTTGGGTAGTATCAGGAAGTTTGCAGAGTTCACACCCATGATGTCCAGGGCGTCAATCTGTTGGGTCACACGCATCGTGCCGATTTCTGAGGCGATGTTAGACCCTACTTTACCTGCTAATATCAGACACATGATACTACTGGAGAACTCCAACAGCATAATTTCTCGAGTAGTATATCCGCTGACCCAGCGAGGCATCCAAGGACTTTGGATGTTAAGTTTCATCTGGATACAAATCACCGCTCCGATGAAGAAGGAAATCAGCAATACGATACCAATGGAATTGACACCCAGTTGTGCCATCTCCTTGATATACTCCTTGGCAAACATACGCAGCCGTTCCGGGCGTTTGAATGTCCTGCTCATCAGAATCAGGAATTTGCCAAACGAGGTCAGCGATTTATACAGTAAATTAATCATATTCGACGACAAAGGTACAAAAAAGCAAGGGTAGAACAAAATTAATTTCCTATTTTTGCTATCATTTACAGAAAAAATCTATTTTGCGTGGTGACGCAGTGAAACAATTTCATAATAAAAATAGTGATTATTGCTGAAATATGCTTATTTTTGCAGGCATATATTACAGATAGATAGATTGTACAATGAAAAAAGTGATTAGCACCCAGCAGGCTCCTGCCGCCATCGGTCCGTATAGTCAGGCTATACAAGTAGGAAATCTTGTTTATACCTCCGGTCAGATTCCCATCGATCCGTCCACAGGCTCTCTTGTGGAGGGTGGTGTAAAGGAACAGGCCCGTCAGTCGCTGCTTAACGTAAAGGCAATATTAGAAGAAGCGGGGTTGACCATGAGTAATGTTGTGAAGACGACGGTATTCATGGCAGACATGAATGATTTCGCAGAGATGAATGCTGTCTATGCGGAGTTCTTTACAGAGCCATATCCTGCTCGTTCTGCTGTTGCTGTCAAGACACTTCCCAAGGGAGCATTGGTGGAGATAGAGGTTGTTGCAGTACCATAGGGGGCATTTCGAAAGAAAAACTAAATGAATTTTTTGTTCTTTGCTCGGTTTGCACTATCTTTGACTTCGTCGAAGATACTCACGCTCGAGAAAACTCAAAATTCTTTTGGTTTTCTTCTCACTTATGCGTAACTTTGACTTCATCGAAGATACTCACGTTCGAGAAAACTCAAAATTCTTTTGGTTTTCTTCTCACTTATGCGTATCTTTGCACTCGTTATGGACGAGACAGTAAATAGACAAGAAGAACAACTGGTACTTCGTACGGAAGGACTTGTGAAGGTGTATGGCAAGCGTACTGTGGTGAACGACGTGAGCTTTAACGTCCGACAAGGTGAGATTGTGGGACTGCTGGGACCTAACGGTGCTGGTAAGACCACCTCTTTCTATATGACGACAGGTCTGGTGGTTCCTAATGGCGGACATGTCTATCTTGGAGAGGAGGAGGTCACCGACTATCCTGTATATCGTCGTGCCCGTGCTGGTATTGGCTATCTGGCACAGGAGAACTCCGTGTTCCGTAAGATGTCCGTGGAGGATAACATCCTCTCTGTGCTGGAGATGACAGGTAAGCCCCGTGACTATCAGTTGGAGAAGCTGGAGAGTCTGATCAAGGAGTTCCGCTTGAATAAGGTACGTAAGAACAAGGGTGACCAGCTCTCTGGTGGTGAGCGTCGTCGTACGGAGATTGCCCGTTGTCTCGCCATCGAGCCAAAGTTTATCATGCTTGACGAGCCTTTTGCCGGTGTCGACCCTATTGCCGTAGAGGATATCCAGCAGATTGTGTGGCAGTTGAAATATCGTAATATCGGTATCCTGATTACCGACCATAACGTGCATGAGACCTTGAATATCACAGACCGTGCGTATTTGTTGTTTGAGGGACGTATCCTCTTCCAAGGAAGTCCTGACGAGCTTGCCGTCAATCCGATCGTGAAGGAGAAATACCTCGGTTCCAATTTCGTCTTGCAGAAGAAAGACTTCCAGCGGATGGCAGAGGAGAAGAAGCGAAAAGAAGAGGCAGAAGATGCCGCATCATAAAAAAAGGAATCAACCTGTTGGCTGATTCCTTTTTCTTTTTTATAGCAGTTCCTTGGGCATGAGCTCCTTGGCCCGTTCAAAGTCCTCAGGAGTGTCTAGCTCGTACGAGAAGTAACTGGTGGTGTCAACCACCTTGAACGTATGTCCCTGTGGGATGAGTCGTTCGAAGCAACGCTCGTAGAACACGTCGATGAGTTCTTCTTTCAGAATCATCTGGTCGAGTTCCTTGTAGAGTGCCGTACTATAGTCGGCAGTCATTTTCTCGATACCTACAGACTCACCGATGGCGTCTTGGATGCTGCATACCTTGCTGATCTCCGTGATATGCCCATCGGCATCCACGATGACCTTGATCTCTTCCTCGCCACACTCATGACGATTGAGGGCGAGGGCAGACTCTGGCTCATGGGCGATACGTGCGACAGCGGCAGGGTCGCAGAGGATATCGCTGTCCATCAACAGGAACTCCTTGCCACGCACATACTCTCCAGCCATCCATAACGAATAAATATTATTGTTATGCTCGTAGTCGGCATTGTGGAGGAAGTGGAAGGTGGGGGATTTTATAGTGCCTATAGGCTCTATCTGATTCTCTAAAAACTCCACGATCTGCTCTGCACAATAGCCAGTGACTACTACGAACTCGCTGATGCCAGCCTGTTGCATGGCACGGACGGTACGCTCTAAGAGAGTGCGCTCCCCCACCTTCAGCAAACACTTAGGTTTCGTGTCTGTCAGGGGGCGCAGGCGTTTCGCCATACCAGCGGCTAAGATAACTCCAATCATATCAATTGAGAACTGGGTTTTATTTCTTGTTATAGACCTTCAGGATCGTATCGACCACCGTCTGGGTCTGTTCCTTACGTCCCAGGGTGATGCGCAGACAAGACTCCAGTCCTTTGTCACCCATGAACTTGATCTTGTAGTCCTGCACCTTCAGTGCCTCCATCAGAGCGTCTTTGATCTCCACAGGATACTTGATGAGGATGAAGTTAGCGACAGACTTATAGACTTTGAAGCCAGGCAAGTTACCGAGTTCCTTCTTATACAACTGGCGTCCCCATTCCATGTCGTCAGCAACCTTGCGGTAGTGCTCGTCGCTGTCAAGGGCAGCAAGGGCGACAGCCTCCGAGAAGCGGTTGTAGCCCAAGTATTTGTTGACATAGCTCTCAAACTGGTCGTGTCCCTTTCCGATGAAGCCGAAGCCTACACGCAGACCCGGCAGTCCGTAGAACTTAGACAAGGTGCGTGAGATGATCAGGTTACTGTATTTGTTGACCAATGGAGCGATATAGGCGGTATCTGTGCTGATAAAGCTGGCATAAGCCTCGTCGATAAGTACCATCGTGTCAGAGGGGATATTCTCCATGATACGCCCGATCTCCTCAGGGGTCAGTCCGTTGCCTGTGGGATTGTTGGGAGAGGCGAGCAGCAGCATGCGGGGATGTACGCGGTTGGTGTACTCGATGACCTCATCGATGTCATAGGCGAAGGTGTCGTCCTGTTCGTGCAGGGGATACATCTCAAAAGTACCTCCACACTCGCTTGCCACACGATTGTAGTACCACCAAGAGAACTCCGGGATGAGGATCTTGGTATTAGGCTGTTGCCCATTCGCAGGCTGTTGGCTGTTGATGGAGAGGAAATAGTGGATAGCATTCTTCAGCATGTCCTCACCACCATACGTCAGCAGTACCTGGTTCTCTGGAACATTGTAGATTTCGCTGAGGCGTACGGAGATGACGCTTTTCTTACCCTGGTCATAGATACGGGTATAGAAACACAATGTCTTAGGGTCGAAATTCTTAATAGCCTCCACCACTTTCTGGCTGGGCTCAAAATTAAATTCGTTTCTGTCGAGATAATTCATGTTATATTGTTTTTTTTCGATTTTTCGATATTCCGATGTTACTTTAATCTTTCAATTTCATCAGCGCCATGCCAATGGCAATCCAGATGATCTCCCTCACACGGCAGATGATGCTCACGAAAATGCCCAGGGCTGCGGAGAGACCCAGTGCGGCGATAGAGAGCACGAAACCACCCTCTTGTACACCCAGCTGCATCGGCAAGAAACCTATCAGGTTGGCAAAGAGGGTCGTGAAGGCGACGATCAGGATGCTATGCAGGAAGGTAAGTGTCAGACCGTCCCATCCACCTCCACAGTCGATGCCGAAGAGCAGGAGCATGAACATCACCTCCGAGCTCTGTACCACACGAGAGAAATATTCCAGCACCAGACTACGATAGAAGGCACGGGTGTCCTGTCCGTAAAGTGCTGCGATTTGTTTGTCGATGTTCTCGATAGCCTCTGAGTGACGTGCCCAGAACCGGAGGGTCCATTTCTTTAGTCCGGGGATATTCGCCACAACCCCCAGCACATACTTCACCAATCCGTTACGATATCCCTTTGAGAAGAGATAGAAGAAAAACAGACAGAACACCACGATGATCCCCAGGGTGGTGCCAATGGTGACATTGATGGGGAGGTCGCCAACGATGACAAGGGCGAGATAGATGAAGATACTGATAAACCAGAACCAGAAATGGGCGAAGAAATGCATCATGGCATAGAGGATGACACTGGAGGTGGCATGCTGCTTGTCAATGTCCTTCGATAGTTCCATGATACGATAGGGCTCACCACCGAGTCCACCCACAGGTGTGGCATAGTTAAGGGCATAGCCAGTGATCGTCAGACGATAGAGTCTCCAGAAACTCACAGGCATCTTTCCTTGGATATTCCCCTCGATGATGGCTTTCCATGCGAAGGCGTTAAGACCATAGACGATGATCCACACCCCCACGATGGGTATCAGCCAGTAGCCGGCGTGACAGAGGTGGTCCCATAGCTCGATGAAGCTGACGTCAAAGGTAAACAGCATGACAACGCATGCTGCCACTCCCAAGAAGAAAAACAAGTTATTCAGTCTTTGTTTCGTCCACTTCATGGCTCTCAATCCTTCAGTTCTTTTAGTCGCTTCGCTTTGTAAAAGTGTCTTACGACGATTACTTCAACCCTTCAATCCTCGTCCTGATTCGTTTGCAGAATGTCTCATGGCGATGGTTGACATACCATGCCAGCAGTCCCATGGCGACGATCTCCCAGATGAAGTTCATCACGGGGATGTCCAGCAGACAGAACAGGAACAGCCATGCCGAGCGGAAATTGAAGGTCAGCAGACCGTTCCACGTAATCACGGGGAGTGAACTCTTATGGAAGTCCTCACGGATGTCCGCGGGGATATTGTCAAGGCTGCCGTATTTCTCACGCATCGCCTTCAGCATCTTCTGGAACTCAGGTGTCTTCTGCTCCTGTTTCTTGGTATAGTCGATATACGACTTCTGGAAATAACGCTCCACCCATGGTGTCTCACTCGTCATCTGGTCGTAGATTTCCTGTTGTTTCTTGGAGTTGTCCAACTCAGAGCCCTTCTCTCCTTTCAGGAAGAAGAGGTGAGCCTGGATGTAATAGTCGGCAAGGCGTTGCTGTCCTGCCAGTCCTGCCACACCAGAGATGATGCCGAGGATATATACGACGATGGTGGCAATGATGACGTTCTGCTCCGTATCGGCAATCCCCAGCCATGCAAACTCGATGTCGTGGTGGATATAGAAGCGGTATACCAGTCCGTGATAGATGGGTACGAACCATGTGAAGCCTGCCACACCGTCAAGGATACGTCCTAAGCGGCTCTTCTTACCCGTCATACGTGCCAGTTGTCCGTCTGTGCAGTCGAAGATGTCGGCAAGACAGAGCAGCAGGATGGCGATGATGTTCATCACCAGTCCGTTGGTACCCTCATAATAGAAACTGCCACAGGCAAAGAAGAAGGTGCTTGCGGCTCCGATGATCATCGAGAGGATGGTGACGGTGTTAGGGTGTATGTCGAGCTTGGCAAAGAACACTGCCCACCAATAGCAGAACGGACGTACCACATGCAGGTCCAGCCAGTCCTCTGTCTCGGCGGATTTAAGTGTTTTCTGAATCTTTTCGTTCATGTTCCTATTTAATTATTTTTATCAGCCTGCAAAGGTACGATTTTTTTGCTACTTAGCCAAATTCTTTCAGAAACATTTGCATGAAAGCCAAATATTCATTATATTTGCATCTGAAATATAGATTAAATAACTTTTTGTTAAACCGATTAAAATGTATGTACTTATGAAGAAAATGATGATGTTACTATTGGCTATGTTGTCGATGTCCCTCTCCGTTCATGCCCAGAAGATGAGTAAGCAGCAGCAGGAGTCTGCCATGATGAACCTTTTCGCAAGAGCTACCTTGGTAAATGGCAAGTTTGCCATTACCCGTGAACCGATTACCTATTACGACTATTGGGCCGCAACGGGTGAGAAAGCTCATGGTCCCAATACCAGTGTCACCAATGCTGCCATCGTGAGTGATGGTAAGAAACAGAAGATGGTGAACTGCATCAACAAGTATTTTGGGGAGACGATCGTGTCGCTTGCCAGTAGCTCACAGATCACGGAGGCACAGAAAAAGATCGGACTGCATCGTGAGCTCGGTGAGAACAGTATTGCCGGTCAGGGCTTCTTCCTCGTGATGACGGCTGAGAAATATAAGAAGTACAAGAAGATGTATGACGACTATAGGAAGGGTAAGTCTTCCTCTTCTCGCTCTACGTCCTCGTCCAAGAAAAAGAACGGAGCCAGGTCTACCTTCAGCTCTGGTCAGAAGCGTCAACTCAGTTTCTAAGACACTGATACCTTCTGTCGCTCATTCCAATATCTCCCATAGGGGTGTTCCAGTATCTGGAATAACAGACGGGAGATATTGGAATGAGTCGTTACAGATACTGGGATCAGGTATCAGAGGCATCGGAGGGTGGAATGAGGATACGTCTTTTCGTTAACATCCTTTAACTTGTAGTCACAGATAACAGTTACAGTTAGGTCAAAATCGATTTTCCTGCAATTTTATGCAAAATATGGTATATTTATTTACTATATATATAATATATATATTATATATATAGTAATAGTATAGTGAGAATGGAAATGAACTTAACTGTAACTGTTATCTGTTACACTTATTTATCTAAGTGGCTGAAAATCAGATAGATGTAAAAATCTCAGATTTCAGTAACTGTCACAAAAGGGGTAAAAACAGGCAAAAATGACTCAAATCGAGGCTTGAAAAAGGGTGATTTAACATTTCCAAGAGGCGATTTAACATTTTTGGAGCCCGTTTTGAGTCAAAATCCGCTTGAATTTGATAAGGGTAAATTCCACCTTAAAAGTCCATTTCTGCATGTATATGCACAAAATCCCCTTCGTTTTTATGTTAAATCGCCTCTCAGAAATGTTAAATCGTTGATTTTTGAACCTCAAAACGCTCCTAATGGCCCCCAATTACCCCTTTCCAGACAAGACGATTTGTAAAAATTAGTTAAACGGTAGCAAAATTTGGCATTCTCGAAGAAAGTGCGTAAATTTGCGCAAATTAATTTTCATGGATGAAAAATATGAATCTGCATATTAGGTGTTTTATCTTTCTGTTTTTGTCTTTTCATAGTATGGGCATTTTTGCACAATCTGATGAATTACGTAAGATTTCGAAATATGTCGTAGCAAGGAAAGATGCTAGTTGTCTGTATAAAGACCCAAACTTTGAGAGCTTAATTCTCAAAGAATGTCCAATGCCAGAACCCGAAGAGAATGATAGTGGTGACGGAATTGCGGCATCATTATGTTGGGAGAGAGCCGATAAAAGACAATCAGAGTCTGTGATTGTAAAAGCCTCAGTTCTACCTGTTATAAGTGAAACTGAAAGTTGGTATCAAGTGTTTTATACTTCACCAGAAGAGTGGTTAGATCAACAGAGTATTACGGCTTATGTCCCTAAATCCGATTACACACTTTCTTATTTATCAGCAGTCAGTGAGCAAAAGTTACGAATTTTTACAGAAATGAATAACTCTATCCGAAAAGAAGGTCGTTATAAAGACTATTGTTTGATGTGGGGTTTTTCTGAAATATTGCACGGAACGGTATTTTACATAGGTCGGATAATTGATAATGTAGTTTTTTTCTCTAATTGTAAATATTATGTTGTTGATGAAGAAAAGCAAATGATCAAATTATACGAAGAATACGAAGTTGGTGCTCCAACAATAGACTTTGGAAGAGATTATCTGGATAAAGGAGATCATTGTTGTGATGCTAATTTTAGGAAATTGACCGACAATGATATCGACAAAATGATGCATTTGTTTAGTAACCAATATGACAAAGCTTATGTAAATGTCGAAGGTGCAGAGGATATGTGTATTATTAATCTTGCGGCTTTAAAAGAAGTAAATCCTATTATTACAGAAGAATCACCTGAGTTTATTGGTGGTGAGGAGGCACTTACCCGTTGGTTATATCAAAATGTCAAATACCCCAAACAAGCCAAAGATAATTATATTACAGGCAGAGTCGTCGTATCATTTGTAGTAGACATAGATGGGTCAATAAAAGATGTGAAAGTTGTAAGACCTGTTGATCCGGCTCTTGATAAAGAGGCTATTAGAGTCGTAAAGTCTATGCCTAAATGGGAGCCAGGCAAGCGAAACGGAGAACCTGTACCAGTAAGATATACAACTCCAGTTATTTTTCGTATAAATTAGACTATTTTTTTAGCCAGGCTTTTTCTGGTTATTAGACACACTAATGAAGTAAATATTTATAGATATGCATGGTAAGAAATATTTTGGAAAACTTTTGCTAGCCACACTTTTAATGGTTTATTCATTAACGGTTGGTGGTCAAATCAAGATAATGGATAAGCCAAAGGTAAAGGCTCTATCCGTTCAAAAATATGACAGTCTTTCCAATTTCGAGGAGAAGTATTATGGTCAGGAAAATCCTAACTTTACGGGTAAAATGACGTACCATCATCTAATTGGTCAGACAATATTGTATTGTGGTTCTAGTTTTAAGAACTGTAAGTATGGGGAGTATTATAAAATAGAGTCTATTATTACAAAAAAATATCTTCCATATTTAAGACTCCAAAACAAGAAAACCAAACAAAGGGTAGATGTGTCTGGGATTTCATACAACACACAATTTGTAATTCAAGGACATTATGAGAAGATAAAGCAATTGTATGTAGGGAAGAAATATGTATTTAAGCAATCACCATACCATTCGGATTCCTTTTTCTTTGAGGTAAGTACAGGCAATTATGCAAAAATCCATGATGGATCAATATGGACCTGCATAGATATACAGGTAGAAAATCGAAGTGATAATAAAATACATAAATATAGTCCTTTATTAATGGTGTTCCAGTCAAATAGTGATAAGAGGGAAATTTATTGCTATTATGAGGCATTTTATGATATGGAAGAAGTTGCTAATGTTGAACTGCCAGATAGTACAGCTACTAAAAACTATCTGATTTCAAAATATGGTGACAAATATGGTGCTGCATTAGCTAATAGTAGGTTTGAAAAGGGAATGACGAAAGTGATGGTGGAATCTTTAATGGGTAATAAGACGCAGTGTACTAAGTCAACATCAATCACTATAAAAAACGGGAAAACGACAAAGACAGAGAAATGGGTTTATAAGAATGTTGTTTTTGATGAAGAAGGTAATCCACTAGTTTTGGCATTGTTCTTTGATGAGAAAGAAAGATTATCAGATTGGACTATAGAAAAGGAATCCCTCAATAAATAGAAGCATGTGGAGACAGTCCTCCTTGCTTTATTTTGATGCATAAATCAAAAAACGGCGACCATCATCACGATGATTGCCGTTTTTCATTGCCTGTGTCGGCAAATAGGTTTTAATCCTTTAACCTTAAAAATAACTACTAACTAATGTTTATGTACTAACTAACGTGTGAAACTTCTTAATTTTTCTGCAAAGGTATAGAGGAAACGGGATGCTTGCAAAAACTTTCAGCGAATGCCCTGATTTAATCTGTGAAAATAGAAAACGACTGCAAAATTTGGAATATTCAAAATAAGTTGTTACCTTTGCACCCTCAAAACGGAAAATACAAATATAAATAAGGTAATAATAAGATGAATATTTCATTTGAAGCTCCCGACAAGATTAATGGTTTGATGACCATTACATTGGAGAAAGAAGACTATCAGGGAGAAGTCGAGAAGACTTTGAAGGACTATCGTAAGCGTGCTAACGTTCCTGGATTCCGTCCAGGTATGACCCCGATGGGGCTGATCAAGCGCCAGTTCGGTGCCGCTGTGAAAGTAGACGTTGTCAACAAGATGCTGGGTGAGAAACTCTACGAGTATGTTCGTGAGAACAAGATCCAGATGCTTGGTGAGCCATTGCCCAGTGACAAGCAGGAGACCCTTGACTTCGAGGGTGACGCTCCCCTGACCTTCAAGTTCGACATCGCCGTGGCTCCAGAGTTCGAGGCAAAACTGAGTGGTAAAGACAAGATCGACTATTATAACATCACCGTTGACGACAAGCTCATCGACCAGCAGGTGGAGATGTACCAGAGCCGTGCCGGACAGTATGAGAAGGCAGAGCAGTATGATCCCGAGCAGCGTGACATGCTGAAGGGTGACCTCCGTGAGCTGGACGAGAAAGGAAACGTCAAGGAGGGTGGTATCACTGTTGCTGACGCTGTGCTGATGCCCCAGTATATGAAAGTCGACGACCAGAAGAAACTCTTCGACGGTGCTAAGTTGGGTGACATCATCACATGGAATCCCCGCAAGGCATACCCGGAGAGCGACGTGGAGGTATCTTCCCTGTTGAAGATACAGAAAGAGGAAGTGAAGGACCACGAGGGCGACTTCACGTTCCAGATCACAGAGATCAGCCGTTTCGTGAAGGCAGAGATCAACCAGCAGTTGTTCGACCAGACCTTTGGTGAGGGAACTGTGAAGGACGAGAAGGAGTTCCGTCAGAAGATCGCCGACATCATCAGTCAGCAGTTCAAGGCAGACAGCGACTATAAGTTCCTGCAGGATGTCCGCCAGCACATGGAGAAGAAGGTGGGCAAGCTGGAGTTCCCAGAGGCTATCCTGAAGCGTGTGATGCTGAACAATAACAAGGACAAGGGTGCTGACTTCGTGGAGAAGAACTTCGAGGCAAGCATCAAGGAACTCGGTTGGCATCTGATCAAGGAGCAGCTCGTTGCCGCTCAGGAGATCAAGGTTGAGGATGACGACCTGAAGAATGTCGCCAAGGAGGCAGCTCGTGCCCAGTTCGCACAGTATGGTATGTCAAACGTGCCTGATGAGTATCTGGAGAACTATGCCGCAGAGATGCTGAAGAAGCGTGAGAACGTAGACGGACTCGTTGACCGTGCCGTTGACGTGAAGTTGACAGCAGCCCTGAAGGGTGTGGTCAAACTCAACGAGAAAGACATCACTTTGGAGGACTTCCAGAAGATGCTGCAAGAAAAATAAGTTTTTTTAAGAAAAAAAACAGCATTATCTTTCGGGGTTACCAACTTTTTTCGTAATTTTGTATTTACAATATGCGGAAAAGAGTTGGTAACTCTCTTTTTTGTGCTAAATCGAAAGAAGAAATGATAAACAATGATTTTAGAAAATATGCTACCAAGCATTTAGGAATGAACGGCCTCGTACTCGATGAAGTAGTCAGCGCACAGGCCCAGTATTTGAACCCATATATCCTGGAGGAGCGTCAGCTGAACGTGACCCAGATGGACGTGTTCTCACGTCTGATGATGGACCGCATCATCTTCCTCGGCACTCAGATTGACGACTATACGGCAAATACCCTGCAGGCACAGTTGCTGTACCTTGACTCCGTGGACAGTGGCAAGGATATCTCTATCTATCTGAACTCCCCGGGTGGTAGTGTGACGGCAGGTCTCGGCATCTACGACACCATGCAGTTTATATCCTCAGATGTCGCTACGATCTGTACGGGTATGGCAGCCTCGATGGCAGCAGTACTGCTGGTGGCTGGTAAGGAGGGTAAGCGCTCCGCACTGCCCCACAGTCGTGTGATGATCCACCAACCGCTGGGCGGTGTGCAGGGTCAGGCGTCTGATATCGAGATAGAGGCGAAGGAGATCATGAAGTTCAAGAAGGAGCTCTACACGATTATCTCGGAGCATTCGCACACTCCTTATGACAAGGTGTGGAACGACTCTGACCGCAACTACTGGATGACGGCAGAGGAGGCAAAGGAATATGGTATGATTGATCAGGTTTTGGTGAAGAAGTAATGAGGAAAACATGTAGCTTCTGCGGAAGGTCTGACAAAGAGGTAAAACTGCTAATCACGGGTCTCAACGGCAATATCTGCGAAGAATGTGCTGCACAAGCGTATGAGATCGCCAAGGCGAACGGCTATGGTCCTGATGCCAAGAAGGCTCCGGATGCCGCGATAGACTTGAAGAAAGTGCCTAAGCCCAAGGAAATCAAGGCTTATCTCGACCAGTATGTCATCGGACAGGATGAGGCAAAGCGCTTCCTCTCCGTTGCCGTCTATAACCATTATAAGCGACTGCAGCAGCCCGTCGACGAGAACGGGGTGGAGATCGAGAAGAGCAATATCATCATGGTAGGCTCGACGGGTACGGGTAAGACCCTGCTCGCACGTACCATCGCCAAACTGCTCGACGTGCCCTTCACCATCGTCGACGCCACAGTATTCACGGAGGCTGGTTATGTGGGCGAGGATGTGGAGAGTATCCTGTCCCGTCTGTTACAGGTGGCGGATTATAAGTTGGAGGCTGCCCAGCGGGGTATCGTCTTCATTGATGAGATCGACAAGATAGCCCGTAAAAGCGATAACCCCAGCATCACCCGTGACGTGAGTGGCGAGGGTGTACAGCAGGGACTCCTGAAACTGTTGGAGGGAACTATCGTCAATGTACCGCCTCAGGGTGGACGTAAGCACCCCGATCAGGAATATATCCATGTGGATACCAGGAATATCCTGTTTATCTGTGGGGGCGCCTTCGATGGTATCGAGCGTAAGATTGCCCAGCGTCTGAACACCCATGTGGTGGGATATAACTCCGTACAGAACGTGCGAAAGATAGACAAAGGTGACATGATGCAGTATATCCTGCCGCAAGACCTGAAGTCGTTCGGACTCATCCCGGAGATTATCGGTCGTCTGCCTGTACTGACCTATCTGAACCCACTCGACCGTGCGGCGTTGGAGCGTATCCTGGTGGAACCGAAAAACTCCATTGTGAAACAGTATGAGAAACTGTTTGAGATGGATGGTATCAAACTGACGTTCACCCCGGAAGCCCTGAAACTCATCGTCGACAAGGCGGTGGAGTATAAACTTGGAGCCCGCGGACTGCGCTCTATCGTGGAGAGTATCATGATGGACGCGATGTTCGAGGTGCCCTCGAAACGAACAAAATCCTTTGAGGTGACAGCGGAGTATGCGCAACAGCAACTCGACAAGTCACACTTACAATAAAAAAGAAAGCCTATGCCAAAAACAAAAATGAATCTGACAGCAGCCCTGAAGAAATACTTCGGCTTCGACAAGTTCAAAGGCGACCAGGAGGCCATCGTACAGAATGTGCTGGATGGCAAGGATACCTTTGTGCTGATGCCGACAGGTGGAGGAAAGTCACTATGTTACCAGTTGCCATCGCTGTTGATGGATGGTACCGCCATCGTGATATCCCCACTCATTGCACTGATGAAAAACCAAGTGGATGTGATTAGTGCAATGAGTGAGGAGGGAACGGCGCATTATCTGAACTCCTCCCTGAACAAAGCGGCAATTGACCAAGTGAAGGCGGATGTCAAGGAAGGACGCACCAAACTGCTCTATGTGGCTCCGGAGTCGTTGACGAAAGAGGAGAACGTGGAGTTCCTCAAACAAGCGAAGATATCGTTCTATGCCATCGATGAGGCTCACTGTATCTCTGAATGGGGACACGACTTCCGACCTGAGTACCGGCGTATCCGTCCGATTATCAACGAGATAGGTAACGCACCGATTATCGCCTTGACAGCGACGGCGACAGACAAGGTGCGTACGGATATCAAGAAGAACCTGGGCATCACGGACGCCGTGGAGTTCAAGAGCTCGTTTAACCGTCCCAACCTCTATTATGAGGTACGTCCGAAGACCAAGGATGTGGACAAGGATATCATCAAGTTTATCAAGCAGCATCCTGGGAAGAGTGGTATTATCTATTGTCTCTCCCGTAAGAAAGTGGAGGAGCTCGCAGAGATCCTGCGTGCCAATGATATCAAGGCACAGGCTTATCATGCGGGACTCGACTCCGCCCTTCGCTCACAGACACAGGATGACTTCCTCATGGAGCAGATTGATGTCATCGTTGCCACCATCGCCTTTGGCATGGGTATCGACAAACCGGATGTGCGCTTCGTGATCCACTATGATATCCCCAAGTCGCTGGAAGGCTACTACCAGGAGACTGGTCGCGCGGGTCGTGACGGTGGCGAGGGGTTGTGTATCACTTTCTACGCGAATAAGGACCTGCAGAAGCTCGATAAATTCATGGAGGGCAAACCTGTCGCAGAACAGGATATCGGTCGTCAGCTCTTACAGGAGACGGCTGCCTATGCGGAGACCTCCGTCTGCCGTCGAAAGATGCTGTTGCACTATTTCGGAGAGATATATGAGCAGGACAACTGCCATAACTGTGACAACTGCCTGCACCCGAAGACGAAGATAGAGGGAAAGGATCAGCTGGTGATAGTCCTGAATACTGTGATAGCCCTCAAGGAGAATTTCCGTTCCGACTATGTGATAGACTTTATCATGGGTCGTGAGACGGAGGATATCATCGCCCATAACCACCAGGAGCATGACCTCTTCGGAGCTGGCGAGGATGAGGATGAGAAATTGTGGAATCCTGTAATCCGTCAGGCATTGATAGCCGGCTATCTGAAGAAGGATGTGGAGAACTACGGACTCCTGAAGATCACCTCGGCAGGTAAGAAATTCTTGAAAAAGCCGGAGTCCTTTATGATTGTGGAGGATAAGGAGTTCAATGATGATTATGAGAGCACACCAGAGCAGGAGGGAGGTACCAGCGCATTGGATCCTGTACTGAACTCGATGCTGAAGGACTTGCGTAAGAAGGTGTCGAAGAAAATGGGGCGTCCTCCTTATGTCATCTTCCAGGATGTGTCGTTGGAACAGATGGCAACAGACTATCCCGTCAGCCTGGAGGAGTTGAAGAATATCCAGGGAGTGGGAGAGGGAAAGGTGAAACAGCCTTATGCCCAGGAGTTTGTCGACCTCATCAAACGCTATTGCGAGGAGAATGATATCACCCGTCAGGCAGACCTGCGTGTCCGCACTGTCGCCAAGAAATCGATGCTGAAAGTGAAGATTATCCAAGGTATAGACCGTCAGGTGGCTTTGGATGATATCGCCAACGCACAGGGTCTGGAGTTCGAGGAGCTCCTTGACGAAGTGGAGGCCATCGTATATAGCGGAACCAAGTTGAATATCGACTATTTCCTGGATGAAGTGATGGACGAGGACCATATCGATGATATCTATGATTATTTTTCAGAGAGTGACACTGACTCCTTGGAGGCAGCTATCGACGAACTGGGTGACGAGTGCTCTGAGGACGAGATCCGTCTGGTGCGTATCAAGTTCATCTCGGAAATGGCAAACTGATGCTCCGCGTTAAATCGTATTAATAATGTGGCGAAACGCTTGCCATGTCGGAAAAAATGAGTAATTTTGCACGCAATAAAAATTAAAGGAGTATTTATATGTCATCATTTATTGCAGACAAGATTGTCATGGACGGCTTGACTTTTGACGACGTCCTGTTGATTCCCGCTTATTCAGAGGTACTGCCTAAGACAGTAGAGTTGCGAACCCAGTTCTCACGTCATATTCAACTGAATGTGCCGTTTGTGACGGCAGCAATGGATACCGTCACGGAGAGTCAGATGGCGATTGCCATTGCCCGTGAGGGAGGTATCGGTGTGATCCACAAGAACATGTCTATTGAAAACCAGGCTCGTGAGGTGGCTATCGTCAAGCGTGCGGAGAATGGTATGATCTACGACCCAGTGACAATCCCCCTTGGCTCTACAGTAGCACAGGCTCTGGATATCATGGCAGAGTACCATATCGGTGGTATCCCCGTGGTGGATGAGGAGAAACATCTGATGGGTATTGTTACTAATCGTGACCTTCGTTTCGAGCGTCGTCTCGATCGTCCCATCGAGGAGATCATGTCAAAGGACAACCTGGTGACGACGCATCAGCAGACTGACCTTTCGGCTGCCGCCCAGATCCTGCAGGAGAATAAGATTGAGAAACTCCCTGTGGTGGATAAGGATAATCATCTGATTGGCTTGATCACTTATAAGGATATCACCAAAGCAAAGGATAAGCCCATGGCTTGCAAGGACGAGAAAGGACGTTTGCGTGTTGCCGCTGGCGTTGGTGTCACGTCTGACACCCTTGACCGTATGCAGGCTCTGGTGAATGCGGGTGCCGACGCAATTGTCATTGATACGGCACACGGTCATTCCAAAGGTGTTGTCGAGAAACTTCGTGAAGCAAAGGCTTCTTTCCCTCATATTGATATCGTAGTGGGTAATATCGCTACGGGCGAGGCTGCCAAGATGTTGGTGGAGAATGGAGCTGATGCCGTGAAAGTGGGTATCGGACCAGGTTCTATCTGTACTACACGTGTTGTAGCGGGTGTGGGTGTTCCACAGTTGAGCGCTGTTTATGATGTCTATCAGGCACTGCAGGGTACAGGTGTACCCCTGATTGCTGATGGTGGCCTGCGCTATTCTGGCGATATCGTCAAGGCTCTTGCCGCCGGCGGCTCTTGCGTGATGGTCGGCTCTCTTGTGGCAGGTACAGAGGAGAGTCCTGGTGATACCATTATCTACAACGGACGTAAGTTCAAGAGTTATCGTGGTATGGGCTCCCTGGAAGCTATGGAGCATGGTTCCAAGGACCGTTATTTCCAGGCAGATACGAAGGATGTGAAGAAACTTGTACCAGAGGGTATCGCTGGACGTGTTCCTTACAAGGGAACGGTTCAGGAGGTGATCTACCAGATGGTAGGTGGCTTGCGTTCTGGTATGGGCTACTGTGGTGCCTCGACTATTGAGAAGTTGCATGACGCTAAGTTTACTCGTATCACCAACGCTGGTGTTAACGAGAGCCATCCGCATGATATCACGATTACCAGTGAGGCTCCAAACTATTCACGCCCTAACGATTAAGATGAGGTCCCGACTGTTGTCTGTCTTCATGTTGCTGGTGCCGCTAATGGCTCAAGCAGCGGATGATCCGATATTGTTTACGGTTGGTGATATGCCTGTGACACGTTCGGAGTTTGAACAGTCGTATTTGCAAAACACTACAGGCAGTCATGTCAGTCATCTGACGATAGCTGACTATCTGGAGTTGTATATCGCCTATAAGTTGAAGGTCAAGGCAGCCTTGGATGCTCATATCGACGCGACGAATTCGTTTAAGAGTGAGTATGCGAGGTGTCTGTCTGAGGTTCCTATGTCTCTTGTATCCTCCTCTCAAGGTTATCGTGCCTCTTCCTCTTCTGTGAGGACAGCGTATGAGGTGTTGAGGAAGGAAACAGGAAATGACGGACTCGTCTGTCCTGCGCAGATATTGATTCGTGTCCCCCAGAAAGCCAGCCGTGAGGAACAACGTCAGGCTCAGCAGCGGATAGAATCCCTTTATCGGCAGTTGCAAGATGGAGCTGATTTCGGACAGATGGCTCGTCAGTATTCTCAAGACAGGGCTTCATCTGAACAGGGTGGAGTGATGGGCTGGTATTCGCATGGGCAGATGCTCAAGGAGATAGAAGATGTTGTCTTCAACATGAGGAAAGGGGAGATGACTCGTCCTTTCTTGTCTACGATAGGTTATCATATCTTCTTGATGACAGACCGTAAGGTTTTGGAGGATTATGATACTTTGAAGGAACGTCTCTCTGCTGAGGTCGGACAGCGCCAGGTTCATCAACAAATCTGTATGACGCCTTTGTCGGGAGATGCCCTGAGACAGACGGAGACGGTGACTATGGAAACGTTACAGACGCCTTCTGATGGTTTGCAAAGAGCATATTATGAGGGGCTCCTCTTGTATGAGCAAAGTAAAAATTCCGTTGGCAGACAGGCTGCTGAGGATGAGGAGGCGTTGAAGTACTATTTCAAGAAGCACAAGAAAAAATACAGACGTAAGGGATTTAAGCCCAAGGATTATCGTGAGGTGCGGGAACTTGTGGTTGCTGACTTGCAAGAGGAAATGAATAAGCACTGGGTGGCTGACCTGCGGAAAAAATATCCTGTGAGTGTGAATAAGAAGGTTTTAAAGACAGTAAATAATCATCATTGAATATGAAGATACAAAGTATTATTGCAATAGCGGCATTGTTGATCACTCTGCCCACACAAGCCCGAGGGACTGCTGATAGTACAAATGTACAGAGTGTGGTGGACGAGGTCATCTGGGTAGTTGGTGATGAGGCTATCCTGAAGTCTGACGTAGAGACGATGCGTATTCAGGGGCAACAGGAAGGAATGCGTTGGAAAGGGGATCCTGATTGTGCTATTCCCGAACAGATTGCAGTGCAAAAGCTCTATCTCCATCAAGCCGCTATCGACAGTATTGAGGTTACAGAAGCGGAAATATCTGCAGGTATCGAGCAACAGATAGAATATATGATATCTGTGATAGGCTCTCGTGAGAAACTTGAAGAGTATCAAAAAAAGAGTATGAATCAGATTCGCAGTGAGTTGCGTGAGTCTTTCCGTGACAGACAGATGATTCAGAGCATGCAACGACAACTGGTGAAGGATATCACTGTGACTCCTGCTGATGTGCGCCGTTATTTCGAACATTTGCCACAAGACAGTATTCCTTTTGTTCCGACAGAGGTGGAGGTGCAGATTATTGCTCAGACTCCGCGTGTGGATCAGGAAGAGATTAATAGGGTCAAGGATGAACTGCGTGACTATACTGACCGTGTGAACCGAGGGGAGACATCTTTCCAGACCTTGGCTCGTTTGTATTCGGAGGATCCGGGTACAGCACGCCGTGGTGGTGAGTTAGGTTATACAGGACGTGGTACGCTCGATCAGTCTTTTGCGAATGTGGCTTTCAACCTGACTGACCCGAAGAAGGTTTCCAAGATTGTGGAGTCGGAGTTCGGATTCCATATTATTCAGCTGATTGATAAAAGGGGTGATAAGGTGAATGTCCGTCATATCCTCCGTAAACCGGTTGTCAGCCAGGAGGCCATCGACAAGGCCTTGGCACGTTTGGATTCTATTCGTTCTGATATCCGTGAGGGTAAGTTCTCTTTTGAGGCTGGTGCTTCTATGATCTCTGATGATAAGGATACGCGTAACAACAATGGACTGATGGCGAATGCCACACAGAACGGTCGTACTTCCAGATTCCAGTTGCAGGATCTTCCACCTGAGGTGGCTCGCGCTGTGGATACCTTGAAGGTCGGTGATATCTCCGCACCATTCCAGATGATTAACGCTCGTGGAAAAACGGTCTGTGTGATAGCGAAGCTGAAGAGTCGTTCGGAAGGACATAAGGCAACGATCACAGAGGATTTCCAGGTGATGAAGGATGTCGTATTGGAAAAACGCCGTCAAGAGAAACTACATGAATGGGTGGTTAATAAAATTAAGGCGACTTATGTCCGTGTGAACGACCGCTATAAGGACTGTCAATTTGAATATCAGGGTTGGATTAAATGAGACTTCGTACAGTTGCCTTCCTGCTGCTGTGCCTCTTCGGACTGAGCCTCGTATGGGCGATGCAGCCTACCCGCAAACGCAATACTACCCGTAAGCGGCAAGAGGACAAACGTGTTTATTTGGTTCATTCTGACCAGTTGCGTTATGATCAGTATCGCAATGGTGACGCACAGATCCTGGTAGGTAATGTCCATTTCCGCCACATGGGGGCTAACCTTTATTGTGACAGTGCTAATTTCTTTCAGCAGACGAATTCTTTTGAAGCTTTCGGACATGTGAAGATGTTACAGGGTGACACCCTGAAACTCTTCAGCGACTATGCCTATTATGACGGTAATGCACAAATAGCTCAGGCTCGATATAATGTGATTCTCAAACACAGACAGTCTACGCTCTATACGGATAGCCTGGACTATGACCGCCTGTATAATTTCGGTAATTTCTTCGAAGGAGGAAAATTGGTGGATAATAGTTCTACTTTAACAAGTGACTGGGGAGAATATCATACTGACACGAAAATGGCGATGTTCTATTATGATGTCCGTTTACGTGATAAGAACTTTTACCTGACTACAGACTCCCTGTATTATGATACGCAGACTTCTCGCGCTCATATCGTCGGACCGTCGAATATCACTTCCGGTACGAGTCATATCTATAGTGAGGATGGCTATTATAATACAAAAACGGAGACTTCTGAGCTTTTCGGGCGGTCGGTGATGAAAGACCAAGGACGAACGATTGTCGGGGACAGTGTATATCATGACGCCAAGAAAGGGATGAGTCATGCCTATTGGAATGTCGTCTATACAGACTCTGTCAATAAGAACCGGCTGACGGGTGATTATTGTGAGTATAATGACTCGACGGGATATGCTATGGCGACAGACCGTGCGGTGGCAATGGACTTCTCCCAGAAAGATACTTTGTATATGCATGCTGACACGTTTAAATTATATACTTTCAATATCAATACTGACTCTGTTTATCGTAAGATACATGCATATAATAAGGTTCGCGCGTACCGCGTTGATGTGCAAGCGGTCTGTGACTCGCTGGTCTACAACTCCAAAGACTCTTGTATGACCATGTATCGCGATCCAATAGTATGGAATAATAGTCAACAGTTGTTTGGTGAGGTCATCCGTGTCTTCATGAAGGATTCAACCATCCATAGGGCGCATGTGATCGGACAAGCTTTTTCTACAGAACAGATGCCGGATACTGTGCATTTCAATCAGGTATCATCCAAAGAGATGATTGCCTATTTTGAGAAAGGAGAGATTTATCAGACGGATGCTGTGGGGAATGTCTTAATTGTCTACTATCCTGTTGATGAGTCAGACAGTACTCTCATTGGTCTGAATTACACGGAGACACCTTGGATGAAAATGTTCTTGGAAAACAGGAAGATGAAGAAAATATGGATGGAGAAGCCTGTGGGAGTCCTTTATCCGATGACACAGATTCCACCTTCTAAGTATTTCCTGCCGCAATATGCATGGTTTGATTATATCAGACCTCTTAATAAGGAAGATATCTTTAACTGGCGTCCTAAGAATTCTGGACAGGAATTGAAGGAAGTCAAGCGTCGGGAGGCTCCCAAACAGAAACTGAGTAGGAAAGGGGAAGAGAATGAGTGACGTAATACAACTATTACCCGACTCTGTCGCGAATCAGATTGCGGCAGGTGAGGTCATACAGCGTCCTGCCTCTGTGATTAAGGAACTGGTGGAGAATGCGGTAGATGCCGGAGCTCATACTATCCAGGTCTTGGTAGTAGACGCTGGTCGTACTTCTATCCAGGTGATAGATGATGGAAAGGGAATGTCAGAGACGGATGCCCGCCTTGCCTTTGAGCGCCATGCGACTTCTAAAATCCGTAAGGCAGATGATTTGTTTGCTTTGACGACGATGGGATTCCGTGGTGAGGCACTACCTTCTATCGTTGCTGTCTCGCAAGTAGAGCTGCGTACGAGGATGGGAGATAATGAGCTGGGTACTTACCTGCGCTTCTCCGGGTCTAAATTAGAATCCCAGGAACTGGTCAGTTGTCCTGTCGGTAGTAACTTCAAAGTCGAGAATCTCTTTTTCAATGTTCCTGCTCGTCGTAAGTTCCTTAAGACGAATGCGACAGAGTTGAATAATATCCTGACGGCTTTTGAACGTATCATCCTGGTTTGTCCTGATATCCATTTTACCCTGCATAGTAACGGACAAGAGCTTCTGAACCTGAAGAGTGGCTCTTTGCGTCAACGTATAGCCGATGTGTTTGGGAAACGCTTTAACCAGGATTTGTTAGAGGTTAAAGTGGAAACTGCCATTTGTAAGATAACGGGTTTTGTGGGAAAACCTGAATCGGCAAAGAAGAAAGGGGCGCATGATTACTTCTTTGTCAATGGACGCTTTATGAAACATGCTTATTTCCATAAGGCAGTGATGCAGGCTTTCGAACGTCTGGTCCCTGTAGGGATGCAGGTTCCTTATTTTATCTATTTCGAGGTTGCCCCCTCCGATATTGATGTAAATATCCATCCCACCAAGACAGAGATTAAGTTTGAGAACGAACAGGCTATCTGGCAGATCCTCGTGGCTGCTGTGAAAGATGCCATCGGCAAGTTCTGTGAGATACCCCAGATAGACTTTGATACTGTCGGGCAGCCGGATATCCCCGCTTTCAACCCTGTCTCACAGCATGCGGATCTTCCGCAACCTTCTTATAACCCTTCCTATAACCCTTTCAAAGAACATCAGCATACAGAGCGTCCGAAGAAAACCGTTGAGGGTTGGGAAAAACTTTACGAACAACTGCCACAGCACCCTCAGGAGTCTCCTGTGGAGGGAGAGGCATTTGCCGTTGAGGAGAAGTCTCCTATACATTATCAATATAAGGGACGGTATATCATGACGGCAGTAAAATCGGGCTTGATGATTATCGACCAGTATCGTGCCGATGTCCGTATCCGTTATGAGCGCTACCTGGCACAGTTGGAGTCGCAGACGGTGAGTGGTCAGCGTGTCCTCTTTCCTGAAGTGGTGCAGTTTGCTCCTTCAGATGCTGTCGTCTTGGAGAAGTTATTACCAGAGTTGAATGCTATGGGATTCGAATTGACAGACCTGGGGAAGTATAGCTATGGAATACAGACGGTGCCAGCGGGGCTTGAAGGACTTAATTACGCTCAATTGATTCGGGAGATGGTCAGTGACACCATTGAGAATGGGACGGGTAATCTGCATCATATCCATTCTTCTCTTGCCTTAAGCCTTGCCCGTCATGCTGCCATCCCTCAAGGTCAGATCCTGAGCAATGAAGAGATGGAGAATATCGTCAACGAGCTTTTCGCCTGTTCAAATGTCAACTATACTCCAGATGGGAAAGTGATACTTTGTATCTTACCCCAAAGGGAAATAGAGCAGTTGCTCGGATGAATTTAACTTTATTTAGGGTGTTTTAGAGCATTGAAACAGATAAAATACCCCTTTTTTTCTAAAAAAGTGCAATTTTTTGCCAAAAAAGTTTGCAGATTCAAAATAAATGTTTACTTTTGCACAGAAAATTGATAAAAGTGTAAATACAATATCATTTAACATTAATATTAGTATAGGTATGAAAAAGTTATTAATGGTACTGGCTTTTGCCGGTGTTTCTGTAGCCTCAATGGCACAGGATGCTGTACCTACTGAGAAGTACAGTGTTTCTACAAATTCTTTCTGGAGCAACTGGTTCATCCAGGCTAATGCAGTTGGAACATCTTTCTGGGGAAGCCAGGAGAATTCAGCTATTAAGCCTTCTAAGTTGTTCAAAGGCTATCGCACTAACCTCGGCTTCTCTGTAGCTCTTGGTAAGTGGTTTACTCCTGGTATCGGTCTTCGTACCAAGTTCACAGGTATCTGGGGTCGTTCAGTCATTACTTACAACGATGTAGCAGGCAAGTCTGCTAAGGACTGGAACGCTAGCAAGTATTGGGTATTGAACGAGCAGGTTCTGTTCAACCTCAGCAACATGCTGTGTGGTTACAACGAGAACCGTGTTTGGAACTTTGTTCCTTACGTTGGTGCTGGTGTAGGTCGTAACATGAGCTACAACACCTATTCAATGGATCTGAATGTTGGTATCCTGAATATGTTCCGTCTGAACAAGAAGGTTGCTATCAACCTCGATATCAACTACGGTCTGTTCGATCCTCGCTTTGATGGTTTCTCTCAGCACTTTGGAAGCAAGAAGAACACCTTTAAGAACATGGATCGCACCATCAGCGTTGAGGTTGGTTTGACTTACAACTTCGGCAAGGCTACTTGGAACAAGACTCCAGACGTAGAGGCTATCAAGGCTCTCTCTCAGGGTCAGATCGACGCTCTGAACGCTCAGCTTGCTGACGCTAACGCAGAGAACGCTCGTCTCCGCAACCAGATTGCTAACCACAAGTGCCCAACAGCTACTGGTGAGGTTAAGACTGTTAAGGAGGTAGTTTCTGCTCCTGTATCAGTATTCTTCAACATTGGTAAGTCTAAGATCGCTTCTCAGAAGGATCTGCAGAACGTTCAGGCTATTGCTGACGCTGCTAAGGCAAACAATGCTAAGATCGTTGTTAAGGGTTATGCTGACAGCAAGACTGGTAGCGCTAACCTGAACCAGTCTCTGTCTCAGAAGCGTGCTGAGGCTGTTGCTGATGCTCTCGTTAACATGGGTGTTGATCGTTCTAACATCGAGGTTAACGCTGAGGGTGGTGTTGACACACTGTCTCCAATCAGCTACAACCGTCGTGCAACTGTTGAGTTGAAGTAATTCAATTGAAACAATAACCATCAAATCCCGAGTACTTCTGGTGCTCGGGATTTTTAAGGGCGTTTAGCTCAGCTGGTTTAGAGCATCTGCCTTACAAGCAGAGGGTCGGCGGTTCGAATCCGTCAACGCCCACTCCCCAAGCTCCGAGAATACTCGGGGCTTTTTTTATAATATGGTGCTTACATTATAATTTTTCTCAGTTCTTGTTTCTCGTTTTCATTTAAATGTTGTATCTTTGCATCACACAAAACTATACAAACTTAAAACATTAACAAGAATAAACATGTAATACAATGATTTGGAACGAAAGTGTAGAATGCATGGATCGCGAGCAGTTACGTGAGATTCAGAGCATTAGGTTGAGAAAGATGGCAGAGTATGTATATCATAACACGCCATTTTATCGTAAGAAATTTCAAGAGATGGGCTTGGAGCCTGGCGATATCAAAGACATCGATGATATCGTCAAGTTGCCGTTTACTAACAAGCTCGACCTTCGTGATAACTATCCCTTCGGACTTGCCGCAGTGCCGATGAGTCAGATAGTACGCATCCACGCATCGTCTGGTACGACAGGAAAACCAGTCGTTGTGCTGCATACACGTAAGGACCTTGCTATGTGGACAGAGGCGATCTCTCGTGCATTTACTGCCTATGGAGCCTCGAAGGATGATATCTTCCAGATATCCTATGGCTACGGACTCTTTACTGGTGGACTGGGAGCCCATGATGGTGCAACGAATATTGGAGCCAGTGTGATTCCGATGTCGTCGGGTAACACACAGAAGCAGATCACGCTGATGCATGACTTTGGTGCCTCTGTGCTCTGTTGCACACCCTCTTATGCTATGTTCTTAGGAGAGGCATTGCGTGAGTGCGAATGGTCTCGTGAGGATTTCAAACTACGTGTGGGCGCCTTTGGTGCTGAGCCTTGGACAGAGGAGATGCGTCAGAAACTGGAGGCATCGCTGGGCATTAAGGCGTACGATATCTATGGACTGAGTGAGATCGCCGGTCCTGGTGTGGGCTATGAGTGTGAGTGCCAGCATGGTACCCATCTGAATGAGGACTATTTCTATCCAGAGATCCTGAACCCGGAGACAGGTGAGCCGATGCCAGAGGGAGAGTTGGGTGAGCTGACTTTCACCCATCTGACGAAGGAGGGAATGCCGTTGCTGCGTTATCGTACTCACGACCTGACCGCTCTCCACTATGACAAATGCGCATGCGGACGTACCTTGGTGCGTATGGACCGTATCCTGGGTCGTTGCGACGATATGCTCATCATCCGTGGTGTCAATGTCTTCCCGTCTCAGATCGAGGCTGTCATCCTCTCGCTGCCAGAGTATGAGCCACACTTCCTGTTGACAGTCGATCGTGTCAACAACACCGATACCAGTGAGTTGAAGGTGGAGGTGAAGGAGGAATACTTCACTGATGATATGGCGACGATGGTAGGACTGCAGAAGAAACTGGAGGCAGAGCTTCGTTCTGTGATAGGTCTTGGTTTCAAGATCAAACTGGTGGAGCCGAAGGGTATCGAGCGTTCTACTGGTAAGGCAAAGCGTGTGATTGATAATCGTAAACTGTAAAATTTAAAACGAAGATATTATGTTAGCAAAACAATTGTCTATTTTCTTGGAGAACAAGTCAGGACGCCTCACAGAAGTGACTGACGTGTTAGGTGAGGCAGGAGTCAATCTCTCTGCCATGAGTATTGCTGATAATTCAGATTTCGGTATCCTGCGTTGTATCGTCAGCGATCCTGACAAGGCTTACCAAGTTTTGAAGGCGGCTCATTTCGCCGTGAAGATCACGGATGTGATAGGTTTTGTATGTCCAAACACCAGCGGTTCCCTTGCCAAAGTACTTAAACTGCTGTCTGACGCAGGTGTTTTCATTGAGTATATGTACTCCTTCGCTAATGGCGATGTCGCCCATGTGGTCATCCGTCCTACCGACCTTGAGAGCTGTGAACGGATCCTCGCGGAGAAGAAAGTTGACCTGATGGCAGCGAGTGATTTGTATAAATTATAAGAAAAAAATAGAAAAAAGTGGTGCAAAAGTTTGGTGGTTTCAAAAAAACGTCGTACCTTTGCACCGCTTTTAAAGCAAAGGGCGTTTAGCTCAGCTGGTTTAGAGCATCTGCCTTACAAGCAGAGGGTCGGCGGTTCGAATCCGTCAACGCCCACCAAAGAAAACCTTTCTCCGATGGAGAGAGGTTTTTTCTTTAAAAGTAAATTCACTGAATTTACTCACTAAATACACTGAATTTACTTAGCAAATACACTGAATTTACTCAGTAATTTCACTGAATTTACTTGCAGAAGTTTGCGTAATTGGATTTTTATTAGTATCTTTGTGCCTTGAAACAACGTATTATCAATATAATAAACCAAATTAGTATGAGTATTAAGTACAGATTGCTGAAGAATCAAATCAAGAGCAGCAAGAATTACGGGAAGTATTATGCCCACACCGTCAAGGCGGGCGAGGTGTCGTTGGAGGAGATAGAGCGCATGGTAGAGCAGAGCTGTTCCGCGAAAGCTTCCGATGTGCGTATGGTTGTCAAGGAGTTGTTCGACTCTATCCGTCATTACATGCAGGCTGGCTATGTGGTGAAGTTAGGTGACCTGGGACGTTTCTACATCTCCGTGAAGAGCGTCTGTGTGGACGATCCGAAGGCGTTCCGTGTAGACAAGCACCTGAGTGGTTTCAAATGCAACTACACCCCCTCAGGTCATCGTTACAAACCGGGTAATGGCGATCTCGCCCACCGCATGCATCGTGATTTGCTAGACGGTTGCAAGGCTGAGGAGGCGACATACTGAAATAAACATACGATGGTCTTTATCTGAGAGGAACACCCGTTCGCCAATAAAATTTTAAAAAGTCCCTTTTTATTATGTGCTTTGCTGACTTATTCGTACCTTTAAAACAAGTTTTTAAGGTACTCTCGTTCAGAAAAACTCAAATATATTTGGTTTTTCCTTCACTTATTCGTACCTTTGCAGTCCAATTGGAAATATAGCTATATTTATAATTTAAGGTATTAAGAAAGAATAATGGAATTAGACGTGTTGACAGCCATTTCGCCTATTGATGGCCGTTATAGAAGTAAGACAGAGCAGTTGGCAGGATATTTCTCAGAATATGCACTTATTCGCTACAGGGTCCGCGTGGAGATAGAGTATTTCATTACGCTTTGTGAGTTACCCTTGCCGCAACTGGAGGATTTCGACCATAACCTGTTTGAGCGTTTGCGCGATATCTATCGTCACTTTACGGAAGAGAATGCCGCCCGTGTGAAGGAAATCGAGAAGACGACCAACCACGACGTGAAGGCTGTGGAGTATTTCATCAAAGAGGAACTTGACAAGATAGGTGACTTTGAGAAGTACAAGGAGTTTATCCACTTCGGACTGACCTCTCAGGACATTAACAATACCAGTGTGCCCCTCTCTGTGAAGGAGGCACTGGAAGAGGTGTATTATCCTATGGTGGAGGAGCTCATCGAGCAGTTGAATGACTATGCCGAGCAGTGGAAGAATGTGCCGATGCTTGCCAAGACGCATGGACAGCCTGCCTCTCCCACCCGTCTGGGTAAGGAGGTAATGGTGTATGTCTATCGTCTGGAAGAGCAGCTGCGTGGACTGAAGGATACCCCGATTACTGCGAAGTTCGGTGGTGCTACAGGTAACTATAACGCCCATTATGTGGCTTATCCGCAGTATGACTGGCGTGAGTTCGGTAATAAGTTTGTCAGCGAGAAACTCGGACTGGAGCGTGAGCAGTGGACGACGCAGATCTCCAACTACGACTGGTTGGGTGCCATCTTCGATGCCATGCGTCGTATCAATACTATTATTATCGACTTGGATCGTGACTTCTGGATGTATATCTCTATGGAGTACTTCAAGCAGAAGATCAAGGCAGGTGAGGTAGGATCGAGTGCGATGCCCCATAAGGTGAACCCCATCGACTATGAGAACTCAGAGGGTAACCTCGGTATTGCCAATGCCATCCTGCAGTTCCTTGCACAGAAACTGCCTGTCAGTCGCTTACAGCGTGACCTGACGGACTCGACAGTACTGCGTAACGTGGGTGTCCCCATGGGGCATGCCCTGATAGCTATTCAGAGTACTTTAAAAGGCTTGCGTAAGCTTATCCTTAACGAGGAGAAGTTGCAGGAAGATCTCGACAATACATGGGCAGTGGTTGCTGAGGCTATCCAGACCATCCTGCGCCGTGAGGCTTATCCTCATCCCTACGAAGCATTGAAAGCACTAACGCGTACCAACCAGAAAATGACACCAGAACTGATCCATGAGTTTATTCAGGGACTTGATGTTAGTGAGGAGGTTAAAGAAGAGCTTATGGCAATTACGCCTATGAACTATACAGGAATTTAACAAACAACACAAAAGGGAGCCGTGAGGCTTCCGGCTAACGTTTAAAAAACAGAAGAATAAAAAAATTAAAGAATTAATGATTATGGAATTAGAGAACGAAAACAAAACAGAGGAGCAGTATTCAGAACAGAATACTACAAGCCGTGAGGGCTTCACAAACCAAACCAGTGGTTATCAAGGTTACAAACCAGGACGCTCACCACGTCCACGTATTCATCAACAGGTACGTCCTTACAATCAGGGTGGCTATAATCGTAATCAGAGTCAAGAAGAGGGCGGGTTCCGTCCTGAGGGATTTGGTGCAAGTCTGCAGAGCAGTGCGCCACAGCGTCCTCAGGGTGAGTATGGTCAGCCTCGTGGCGGCTATCGTCCCCGCTTCAATCCCAATAATAATGGTGAGGGTGGCTATCGCCCCCGTACGAACAGCTACCAGCAGGGTGGCTACCAGCCCCGTCAGCAGGGCGGTTATCAGCCTCGTGGCGGCAGCTATCAGCAAGGTGGCTATCGCCCTCGTTTCAACCAACAGGCAGAAGGAGAGGAGGGTGGCTACCAGCCTCGCCAGCAGGGCGGCTATCAGCCCCGTCAGCAGGGTGGTTACCAGCCTCGTCAGCAAGGGGGCTATCAACCTCGTGGCGGCTATGGACAGCCTCGTGGGGGTTACCAGCAGCGCGGCGGCTATGGACAGCCCCGTCAGCAGGGTGGGTATAACAAGCAGCGTGGTGGCTATCGTCAGCATACTGCCGATTATGATCCCAATGCTAAGTATAGTTTCAAGAAACGTATAGAGTATAAGGAGGAAAACTACGATCCCAATGAGCCCATCCGTCTGAATAAGTTCCTCGCCAATGCTGGTGTATGCAGCCGTCGTGAGGCTGATGAGTTCATCCAGGCAGGTGTCGTGACAGTGAATGGACAGGTGGTAACAGAACTGGGTACCAAGGTGTTGCGTACTGACGAGGTGAAGTTCCATGACGCTCCTGTTACTCCAGAGAAGAAAGTATATGTCCTGCTCAACAAACCCAAGGATTATGTGACTACCAGTGATGATCCTCAGCAGCGTAAGACAGTGATGGAGCTTGTGAAGGGTGCTTGCCCTGAGCGTATCTATCCCGTTGGTCGTCTGGACCGTAATACGACAGGTGTGCTTCTGTTGACTAACGATGGTGATCTTGCTTCTAAGCTGACACATCCGAAGTTCTTGAAGAAGAAGATTTATCATGTATATCTCGACAAGAACGTTACTGCTCATGACATGCAGCAGATCGCAGAGGGTATCACCCTTGAGGATGGAGACATCAAGGCGGATGATATCCAGTATGCAGATGCTGTTGACAAGAAACAGGTAGGTATCGAGATTCACTCTGGAAAGAACCGTATTGTACGTCGTATCTTCGAAAGCCTAGGTTATAAGGTGACGAAACTCGACCGTGTACAGTTTGCAGGTCTGACCAAGAAGAACCTTCGTCGTGGTGACTGGCGTTATCTGACCGAGGAGGAGGTTGACCGCCTGCGTATGGGAGCGTATGAGTAATTGATAGTTCATAGTTGATAGTTTAGAGTTCATAGTTCAATGAAAAGAACAAAGATAATTGATGTACTGAAAAGTACGGAATATGGTAAGGAGGTCTGTGTCAAGGGATGGGTACGTACGCACCGTAATTCTAAGGCTGTAGACTTCATTGCCTTAAATGATGGCTCAACCATAAAGAATGTACAGATTGTCGTTGACCCGACAAAGTTTGATGAGCAACTGCTGAAGGATGTCACCACAGGTTCATGTATCTGTGCTGTCGGTACCCTGGTGGAGAGCCAAGGAGCTGGACAGGCTTGTGAGATCCAGGCAACAGCTCTGGAGCTTTATGGCGTATGTGACAACACTTATCCGATGCAGAAGAAAGGTCAGTCTTTTGAGGTGATGCGTAAGAATGCCCATATGCGCCTCCGTACCAATACTTTTGGTGCTGTGATGCGTATCCGTCATAATATGGCGATGGCAATCCATACCTACTTCCACGAGCATGGTTTCTTCTATTTCCATACCCCCCTGATTACGGCAAGTGACTGTGAGGGTGCAGGAAACATGTTCCAGGTGACCACCAAGAACCTTTATGACCTGAAGAAAGACGAGAATGGTAAGATTATCTACGATGACGATTTCTTTGGAGAGCAGACCTCTCTGACGGTATCAGGACAATTGGAGGGTGAGCTGGGTGCTACGGCATTAGGTGCTATTTACACTTTCGGCCCTACGTTCCGTGCGGAGAACTCTAATACACCCCGTCACCTCGCTGAGTTCTGGATGGTGGAGCCAGAGGTTGCTTTCATGGATCAGGACGAGTTGATGGACTTGGAGGAGGACTTCATCAAGTATTGTGTCCGTTGGGCATTGGAGAACTGCAAGGATGATCTCGCCTTCCTTAATCAGATGATTGATAAGACACTCATCGAACGTTTGGAGGGTGTGTTGAAGGAGACGTTCGTGCGTCTTCCTTATACGGAGGGTATCAATATCCTGCAGGAAGCCATCAAGAACGGTAAGAAGTTTGAGTTCCCCTGCAACTGGGGTGATGACCTTGCCTCTGAGCATGAGCGTTATCTCGTAGAGGAGCACTTCAAGAAACCTGTCATCATGACAGACTATCCTCGCGCGTTCAAGTCGTTCTATATGAAACAGAACCAGGATACCGCCGATGGAGGCTCTGTAGGATACAAAGGTGCTGCGGCTCCTGGTCCTACGATGCAGGGTACGGATGTGCTGTTCCCACAGATCGGCGAGATTATCGGTGGTTCAGTCCGTGAGGAGAGCTATGACAAGTTGATGAGTGAGATTAATCGTCGACAAATGGATATGACTCATCTGTGGTGGTATATCGATACCCGTCGTTGGGGAACATGTCCACACGCAGGTTTCGGACTCGGTTTTGAGCGTCTGATTCTCTTTGTAACAGGTATGCAGAATATCCGTGACGTCATCCCATTCCCACGTACTCCAAAGAGTGCAGAGTTCTAAACGAGGGAGATCCCTTCGTCAGAAATAGTAATCAGTCGGCGGCGGTAAAGGTCGCCGACTGATTTTTTATAGATTTTCTTCGAGACACCAAAGCGTTGGGCGATGTCCTCTGAGGAACTTTTGTCACCCAAGTCGCAATGCCCTCCGTTCTCTTTCAGGTAACGTAAAAGCTCGTCAGAGAAATCAAGGGCACGCTCATAGCCGTTGTGCTTCTGATATCGCTCCACCTTTGCCGTAGCCATGAGACGGTGAGTCTTCTCATCCTCCATAACATAGACATAATAACGTTGTCCTTTCTGCATCCGTTGTTTTTGCTCGCGGAATGGACAGAACAAATCTTTCATCAACCCCCAGTTGAGGAATGCCCCATATTCATTTGTCCATGCACACTCCAGCCAGGCGAAATCACCCACCTTCGCTAGTGGCTTGAGCGTGGTGGCAACAAGTTTCTCGTCTTGGTCAAGGTAGATGAAGACTTCAATGTCGTCACCCACTTTAACTCCTTTTGGCACATAGCGTGAAGGAAGCAGAATCTCACCTTCATCACCTCCGTCTAAGTACATGCCGAAATCAACATTCTTCACGATGCGAAGCGTGTTGTAGTCGCCGAGTTTGATTTTCATAGTTCTATAGTATTTATAGTATCTATAGGTGTTGTTTCTAATAGACCATCCCGCATATGGATAGTACGGTCGGTAATGCTTGCTAGTTGTTCGTCATGAGTGACGATAACGAATGTCTGTCCGAATTTGTCTCGTAGGTCGAAGAAGAGTTGGTGCAGTTCTTCTTTGTTCTTGGAGTCAAGAGAACCGCTAGGCTCATCAGCAAGGATGACAGCAGGGTGATTGATGAGCGCACGAGCCACTGCGATGCGTTGCTTCTCGCCACCACTTAGCTCATTGGGCTTATGGCTGGCGCGTTCGGTAAGTCCCATGAAATCTAACAAATCTTGTGCCCTTTGTCTTGCCTCTCGCTGGGAGAGTCCTGCAATATAGGCAGGTATCATGATGTTCTCAATAGCCGTGAACTCAGGAAGTAGTTGGTGGAACTGGAACACGAAACCGATATGCTGGTTGCGGAAGTCAGACAGTTTCTTCTTGCTGAGATGGCTCACATCAATACCATCGATGCAGACAGTACCGGCATCTGGCTTATCTAGTGTTCCGATGATCTGCAACAGTGTTGTCTTACCCGCTCCGCTGGGACCGACGATACTGACCACCTCACCTTTATCGATGTGGAGGTCGATACCTTTCAAGACCTCGAGGGAGCCGAAATTTTTCTTGATTCCTTGAATTGATATCATAGGGATGATTGGTTTAGGGGTTAATGGGAGCGATGGTCGTTAATCCATCGGGCGATGGTATTATAAATACTACTCTCTTCTTGGTGTTGTGCCTCCGTGAAGGTCATACGCTCCTCTTTCGTGTTACCATATTGATCTGGGAAGATAATCATCAGATTCTTACCCGAGAAATGTTGCATCAGTTCATTAGGAAGCCGTTCTAGTGCATTCTTATATGAGATGGTACCTTTACGTGCCGTGATCACCACGAACATATGGTCTTCTTTGATGGTCTCTGCCAGTTTGGGTAACTCATTCCAATGCGCCATGAAGGTATATTCTGCACGGACACCCGGATGGAGATTGTTGATATACTCCCTGATCAAGACTAGACTCTCATCGCGTCCATGGAACTGGATGCGACAATCAAGGTTCTCTGCCATGCGTCCTAAACGTTCCAGCCAGCGATGGAAACCTGGCTCGAATTCGGCACGAGATGGAACGGCAACCTGTATGCGTCGCAGTGTGTTCAGGGGTTGTACAAAACGGGTCAGAAGGATTTGGCGATTCAGTCCATTATACAGACTCTGGATAAAGTCTCCCCAGAACTTCGGGTTTACTTCCGTATGAACGTGCATTCCCATGATAATCTCTGAACTGGAGAACTCACGGAAGGCATGTTTAATACCATTGGCAATATTGGTGGCAAGACGTACCTGTGTCTGTACTTTTACCTCGCTAGCACTAGCTTGTTGCTGTAACTGTTCTAGTAGGCGCAGTCCGTTATCACGATTGACAGCAGCATTGTTGTCGTCATACACCACATTCAGTGCCACAATTCCGCGATTCAGTTTCTGGTTCCGTAGCATAATAGCAAGTTCCAATAACTGAGGAGCTATCTCAGGGTATTTCACACAAAGCATGATTTTCTCGTCATCGCCTTGGTTAATGGCAGTCGGGTGTTGGTTGGAGGCTAACACGATCTGTTGGGCGGCATGAGCAGCCATCATCGTACTAATGATACAGGTGACAAGAATCATGATAACGACACCATTCAGAATCTCGTCGTTCACTAGGTAGACACCGGGACTGACCTCCAGGCGCATTCCCACCATCACCATTGCGATGGCTCCGGCAGCATGGGCACTGGTCAGTCCAAACATCATGTGTCCTGCTGATTTAGGAAGGTGGAATAACAAACTTGAAAGATAAGCGGCGACAGCCTTTCCAAAGGTCCCGAAGAAAGCAATCATGAACACTATCCAGAGCATGTGAAGTCCAGTGAATAGTGAGCCGATATTGATGAGCATGCCCACACCAATCAGGAAATAAGGAATGAAGAGTGCGTTACCGATAAACTCGATACGGTTCATCAATGGGGACACATGGGGGATATAACGGTTGAGAATCAGTCCAGAGATGAAGGAACCTACGATGCCTTCCACACCGACAGCCTCTGAAGCTGCGGCACTGAGGAACATCACGGCAAGAACAAAGATAAACTGCATGACAGCATCGGAGTACCGCCGCAGGAAATAACGTGCGAGTTTAGGAATCAGCCATATACAAGCACCGCAGAACAGACAGAATTTCAGCAGGAAGAGAAACCAGAAGGTGAGCCCTGTGTCTTCTCCATAAGAAGCAGCAAGTGCAGCAAGCATCAACAAGGCAAGGAACAGGGAAATCATGGAGGAACCTACGCTCAGCATCACGCTGGAGTCACGTTGCAGTCCATAGCGTCCAATGATAGGGTAGGCAATCAGGGTGTTTGATGCCATGATACACCCTAAAAGGAAAGAAGCCTGTGTGGTATAGTCCAATAGCCATATTGCCATGAAATAGGTCATGACGAGTGGTACCAGACATGTGAGTAATCCGAAAATCAGAAACCTTTTGGAGTTCTTCTTCACACTTTCCAAATCCATCTCCAGACCGGCGAGGAACATGATATATAGTAATCCTACTTTTCCAAATAATTCAAAGGAGGAGTCTCGTTCCAGAATATTCAATCCGTATTTTCCAATCAACATGCCCGCCAGTACCATTCCGATGATATGCGGAATACGCAGTTTACCCATGATGATAGGTGCAAACAGGATGATGAGTAATACGACACAGAAGATCAATGTCGGATTAGTAATCGGAAAATATGATGCAATATATAACATATTGTGTGCAAAGGTACGAATAAGTGAGTGAAATGCCAAATTTATTTGAGCATTTCCGAACAAAAGAACCTTCGGCGTAGTAAAAGGTTCGAAAAATTTTCGTACCTTTGCAAAAACTATCAAGAAACGATGAAGAGAATATTGACAATTGTTTGGGTGGTCTGCGCTTTCATGATGATGACTGACGCTCAGGGGCAACCGCTTCTGAAAACCCATGTGGAGACAGGTGATGTAGAGGGTGTCCTTGACAGTACCCTTGCCGTGTATAAGGCAATACCTTATGCTGCTCCTCCCGTAGGTGACCTTCGTTGGCGGGAACCACAGCCAGCCAAGGCATGGGAAGGGGTGTTGAAAGCGGATCAATTCGGACCGTTCCCCCCACAACCCACCCGTCCGGGGCGTACTGCGGATATGATGAACGAGGATTGTCTGTATCTGGGTATCGCAACACCAGCAACATCTGTTAATGACCATCTGCCAGTGATGGTATGGATTCATGGCGGTGGTTTTCAGACGGAATGGTATGGGGGCGACTTGTGGAAGTACCTTGCCATGCGTGGGGTCGTCATCGTCAGCGTAGAGTACCGGACAGGTGCACTTGGTTTTATGGCACATCCGGAACTGACGAAAGAGAATAAGGAGGGGCATTCAGGTAACTACGGCATCCTTGACCAGATTTTCGCTCTTCAGTGGGTACAGCGTAATATCACCAACTTCGGTGGCGATCCTTCGAATGTCACAATCTTCGGTGAGAGTGCTGGTGCCATCAGTTGTAGTATCCTTTGTGCCTCACCGTTGGCGAAGGGACTCTTCCATCGTTGTATCAGTCAGAGCGGAGGCTCTTTTGCTCCTTGGCGTGACCAGCCACGTACCTTGGGTATAGATGCTTCGCAAAAAGGGGCGGAACAGCAGGGACTTGCCTTTCAGAAGCATCTGAAGAAAAAGAATCTCAAACAGCTGCGAAAGATGGATGCGATGTCACTATGTGACGGTCATGTAGGTTTTGCAGGCTTCTGGCCATGTGTTGACGGGTATGTCATCTATGATGACCAGTATCGCCTCTATGAGCGTGGCGAATATAATGATGTCCCCGTTATTGTGATGACCAACTCTGATGAGGGTGCCCTCTTCAGCCCGGGTAATATCACTCCCGAGGACTATGACAAAACCATTAAGAATATCTTCGGCTCCTTTGCTGATGAGGCGAAAAGAGTCTATCCGGGCAGTACTGCCGATGAGGCATGGCATGGTTTTGGTGATGCTTTCCGTGATATGGGGTTTGCCTGGCCATCCTATGCTTGGGTGAGTCTGCAGTCCAAAACGGGAAAGAGTGCTGCATATGCCGCCTATCTTAACCAGCCATCCACTCGTAGCTTCTCTGGTGATCCTCGTCGCCGTGGTGTGGCACATGCTGATGACATCCTTTATCTTAATGGGGAGTTCCTGACTCAGTCAGACAAATATCCCGCAGAGTCCGCTGTTGCTGAGATGATACAACAGTATTGGATCAATTTTGCCAAGACGGGTAATCCAAATGGCAAGGGGTTACCATACTGGCCTACATTCGATGATTCGAAGCCTACAACGATGCAGTTTTGCAATGGGGCATCTCTTATTATGGTTCCTAATCGTGAACAGATCAACTTCGTGGATCGTTTCTACAAAGCAAAGCGTGAGGAATGCGAACAGCAGCGAAATAATTGTCGTTAATAATCTGATTAGTTGAAGTGAAAAGAGTAATCAAGGTGTTCACTGTGTGCTGTGGTCTTATGATGACCACTCCTTGTATGGCACAGGATGTGAATATAGAGTTTTATACTCCCAATATAGTACATGTTGTCAAGGGTAAACCTACCAAGACGCTGGTTATCACGGCAAAGCCCGAAAACGTAACGACAGTGCGGAAAGGTAATACGTGGATGAGTAGTGAACTGACAGTCAAACAGGATGTCAATGGTAGCCTGACTTTTTTGACAGCAACAGGGAAGGTATTGCTTCGTGAAAAGAATGGTGATGTGTCGAAAGCTCGTCAGACTTTCCTGCTTGATAAAGGTGAGGTCATCTATGGACTTGGAACGATACAGAATGGTAAGATGAATCGCCGGGGTGAGCATAAACGGATGGAACAGTCGAACTTAGAGGATTTCCAGAATGTATTGCAATCTGTTAAGGGATGGGGCATATACTGGGATAATTACTCACCTACGCAGTTTGATGACGATGTGGATGGGATGACATTCGCCTCAGAGGTTGGTGAGGGCATTGACTATTATTTCATGTATGGTGGTTCTGCTGACGGCGTGATAGCCCTGATGCGTCATCTGACGGGTGATGTACCAATGTTTCCTTTATGGACTTACGGTTTCTGGCAGTCCAAGGAACGTTATAAGACTGCTGCAGAGACGGAGAGTGTCGTTGATAGATATCGTGAGTTGCAAGTTCCCTTGGATGGTATTATCCAAGACTGGCAGTATTGGGGTAGTAATTACCTATGGAATGCGATGGATTTCCTGTCGGAAGATTTTACTGATGGTCCTCAGATGATTAAGAATGTCCATGCGAAGCATGCGCATTTCATGATTAGTATATGGGCAAGTTTCGGACCTCAGACACAGCAATTCCGGGAACTCAGTGAGAAAGGACTGCTATTACCGATTGAGACATGGCCTCAGAGTGGACTGTCACATATATGGCCGCCTCGGATGGACTATCCGTCGGGTGTGAAGGTGTATGACGCTTTCAGTCCTGTGGCACGTGCTATTTATTGGAAATATCTGAAGACACTGTACGACTATGGTACGGATGCCTGGTGGATGGACTCTACCGATCCAGATTTCTTCAATCCCCGTGAGTCGGATTATGAGCATAAGGTTACTGGTGGTACCTGGCGCTCTCTACGTAACGCTTTCCCCTTGGAGACGGTGCGTGGCATTTATCAGTCACAACGCAAGGATTACCCGAACTCCTCGAAACGTGTGTTTATCATGACACGCTCATCGTATGCTGGTCAACAGCATTATGGCTCCAATATGTGGAGCGGTGATGTCGCCTCGTCGTGGGACATGCTACGAAAGCAAGTACCGGCAGGACTTAGTTTCTCCCTGACAGGTAATCCCAATTTCAATACAGATATCGGAGGCTTCTTCTGTAATGCCTATAACACCAAGGGTCCAGGCTCCGCACCTCAGAATCCCCAGTATCAGGAATTATATGTGCGTTGGATGCAGTATGGGCTTTTTGCGCCAGTATTTCGCAGTCATGGTGCTGATGCACCTCGTGAGATATGGCAGTTCGGCAAGAAAGGTGAACCCGTTTATGACGCAATAGAGAAAATGATTCGTCTGCGTTATCGACTGATACCTTATTTGTATAGTACGGCTTGGCAGGTGACATCTCAAAACGGGAGTTATATGCGTCCTTTGTTCAGTGATTTCGTTGATGACAAGAAGGTATGGGAAATGGCTGATGAGCTGATGTTCGGACAGAGCATCCTTGCGACTCCGATAGTCAATCCATTGTATACAGAGGAACAGATTATCAAGGAAGATGCAATGACGGGCTGGGACAGGAATAATGTAAAAATGAAAGAAATTAAAAATGAAGATGTGGATTGGTCGCAGACCAAGACCGTCACGAAATACTTGCCACAAGGTGCTGATTGGTATGACTTCTGGACGAATGAACGTAGGAAGGGAGGTCAATTCGTTGCTATACAGACAACGCTCGACCGTGTCCCGATGTTCGTGCGAACAGGTAGTATCCTGCCTCTTGGTCCAGAGATGCAGTATGTCGGTGAGAAATCTTGGGACAATCTTGAGCTGCGTGTCTATCCTGGTTCTGACGGCTCTTTTGTGTTGTATGAGGATGAGGGTGATAGCTACAATTATGAGAAAGGTGTTTACAGCACGATTACCTTCCAATGGAACGATAAGATGAGGACACTGACTATTGGTGCCCGTCAAGGTTCCTATCCCGGCATGCTCCAGAAACGCCAGTTCATCATTGTCCTTCCAGACGGTCAGCACCAGACAATTAGTTATGAGGGAAAGGAGCTGCAGGTGAATTTATAGTCTGATAAGCCGGATATAATACGGATGTTATCACTTTATAACAATGCGGTTTTTCTTGTCTATTTTTGGTTATATCAAAAATATGTTGTACCTTCGCAGCCAGATTTAGTATAATAGGAAAAGAATTAGACTTATGAAAGTAGCAATTGTAGGCGCCTCAGGTGCTGTGGGTCAGGAGTTCTTGAGAATCCTCGACCAGAGAAATTTCCCAATGGATGAACTGGTGTTGTTCGGTTCAGAGCGTAGTGCTGGCAGGAAATATACTTTCCGTGGTAAGGAACTGACAGTGAAACTGCTCCAGCATAACGATGATTTCAAGGATATTGATATAGCTTTTACCTCTGCAGGTGCTGGCACATCTAAGGAATTTGCGGAGACGATTACAAAATATGGCTGTGTGATGATCGACAACAGCTCGGCTTTCCGTATGGATGATGATGTACCCTTGGTGGTACCAGAGTGTAATGCGGAAGATGCCTTGAAGCGTCCCCGTGGTATCATTGCCAACCCCAACTGTACGACGATCATGATGGTGGTGGTATTGCAACCTTTGGAGCAATTGAGCCATATTAAGCGTATCCATGTGTCTTCCTATCAGAGCGCCTCTGGTGCAGGTGCTGCTGCGATGGCAGAGCTGCAACAGCAGTATAAGGAGATGGTAGAAGACGGTGAGGTGAAGACCATTAAGAAATTCCCGCATCAGCTTGCCTATAACGTGATTCCTCAAATTGATGTATTCCAGCCTAACGGCTATACGAAGGAGGAAATGAAGATGTATAACGAGACACAGAAGATCATGCATACTGATGCGAAATGCTCTGCGATGTGTGTACGTGTCAGTTCGTTGCGTTCTCACTCTGAGAGTGTATGGATAGAGACAGAACGCCCTCTAAGTGTTGAAGAGGCACAGAAGGCGATAGCCGCTGCTCCTGGTTGTACACTTGTTGACGACCCTGCTAACCTTGTTTATCCGATGCCTTTGGAGACTGCAGGTAAGGATGATGTCTATGTGGGTCGAGTCCGCAAGGACCTCTCTGATGAGAACGGTCTGACCTTCTGGCTCTCTGGTGACCAGATTCGTAAGGGTGCGGCACTTAATGCAGTACAGATCGGAGAGTACTTAATCAAAGTAGGTAATGTAAAATAAGCATATTGCTTGTACATATAAAAAGGAGCAACCTCTAAGGCTGCTTCTTTTTTGTGTCGACACTTGGATTCGAACCAAGGACCCCCACCATGTCAAGGTGATACTCTAACCAGCTGAGCTATGCCGACTTTTTCTGTGCGCCTGACAGGACTCGAACCTGCACGTCGTGAAACACTAGATCCTAAGTCTAGCGCGTCTACCAATTCCGCCACAGGCGCTTGCAATTTGACGCAGTCTATTGTTTGCGGGTGCAAAGGTACGAAAAATTCGATTAAGTGAGAACAAAAAAGTGAACTTTTTAGGTCGAGCGTGAGAATTTTATCTAATAAGTGAGCAAAAACCCCCATTTATTCCGTTAAAAGTTTCCTTGCCGCCTCGATAATCGTATCAATTCCTTTCATCGTATCCTCATCAGTCAGTTGTACGTTATAGTCCGGGTCAATGCCAAACTCCGTTTGCTGCTTGTCTTTGTCGTACATCGGACAGGCAGAGAAACGGACACTCCATCCGTTGGGCAGACTACTACTCATAGGCATGCCAGAGCCTCCTCCTGTATGGTCGCCTACAATCTTGACGTTAGGCAGTGCATGCATCATGGATGTAAACTCGTTGGCAGCACTGAATACGGAGCGGTTGGTCAGTACACATACAGGTTTATGCCAACGGATATTACTTGAGGGCTCCAGATATTGAGGTTCCATACCACTGAAGTCCTGATGACCTTTCCCTGTCTTGTGTTGCATATAGCCTACCAAGGTCTTTTCATGAACGAAACGGGCAGCAAGTTTCTCAGCGTTCGTCAAGTCGCCTCCCCCATTGTTGCGGATATCAATGATGATACCTTGGCAAAGGGCGAAGTAGGCGAGGACATCGTCCAGGTTACCCTCACCAATCGGATTCGTGAAAGACTCATAGCGGATATATCCTATATTATCGTCCAAGACCTTGTATTGTAGTCCACTTGATATCTTATAGTCCGTCCCTAAGTATTTGCGCTCCAATGAATCACTATAGTTCTTGGGGTAGGCTTCCTGCCAAGTCCAATAGCGCCCGTAGTCATAACTGGATGAGAGATTGACATGTCCGTCCCGAAGTTCTGCAAGCATATCACACAACACTTCAAAGAGTTGAGTCTCCGTCATATGGTCGTTCACGCGTACCTTATATTTATGATACACCTCCTGCCAGTCGAGTCCATACTCATGTTGCTTATAGTCGAAGAAACAATAGTGCTCATCGATAATATGCCATAGTGCCTCGAAGTTGCCTGCTGGTGTGTCCGTTCTTTGCTCCTCATCAACGCAGGAGGAAAACACTACAGGTACTATTAATACTATAGTGACTATAGTAACTATATTAATGATCTTCTTCATAAGCGATGCGGGATGAGTGAGAAACGACGTGTGAAGCCTATCAGGAAACGATGTGTATAGACATGTTGTTTCAGCTGATTGACTTTGTATTGCTGATAGTTGCCCAAGTAACCGATACGCAGTGTCCACTTGCCTGTGAGGTTGGCATCAAGGGTGAGCATCTGGCGCCATTCCGGAGCTGTTACAAAAGTCGTGAATACCACGTTATGGTCGTAGTTGCCGCGATTGAATATCTCATAGTATGACTGTCCGTAGTTGGGCGAGAACATCACGCCAGCCAAAGGTAGGTTCAGTTCATAGCGTACCATCATCGGCTTATGGAAGAGCGTGAACTTGTAGGAGGCGATACCAGTAGGCATGATATTCAGATGAAAACGAGCCTGAGCGGGATTGTTGGAGTTAGAGGTGTTATAGATGAATCCCAGTGTGGCATTCCCCAGGGCACCAGCCTGTAATGTCAACCGATGGTCGAATAAGCTCCAGTTATAGAACTTTCCCCAATAGAAATTATAGGCACCCTCCAGTTCTTTTCTGGAATTCGCACGATCATGAACATAGGAAAGGTTTGCCTCATGCTCCATCAGTGTGCTCCATCTGCGTTGTGGTCTCTTTCGCTCTACTGTGGCAACGAAACTGATACCCACCCCTTTGAAATGCTCTGCGGAAAGATAGGTGTCCAGGATATTCGTGCCTCCTACACCTATCATACGACTGCTGGTAATAATCTTTGCCGAGTCACTCTGGGCACTAAGGGGTAGGTGCACGAGGGTAAGCAGGGTGAGCAGGCAGAATAGAGGTTTACTGATAGTCATCATCGGAGAATAGGTTTTGCTGTCCAGTCAGTTCATCTAATACCTGTTGCTGGCTCTTGCCGGCATCAGGGTCGAGGTTTTCTTCCTCTTCCTCAACAGGATCGACAGGTTCGGTAGGTTCTGTAGGGAAGCGCAGAGGCTCCAGTTCCACGATACTTTCCGTCTGGTTAGTGGTGAGTCTCTTACCTTTAGCCTTGTAGCCTTTGACGGCAATAAACTGTTCTACGTCAATCTCCTCGCTGCCCCGGAACTCATCAGCTCCTCCATAGGTAACCAGGATACGTGGGTAAACTTGGTCAGTCAACAGTAGCTGTTGCGAGTTAGGATTCTCACCCAGGTAGTTCTGTTTTTTCTTCGAGGCTTCCATCAGGAAACGCTTGACATATGGGTAGCCTTGGTTGTCGGCATCATAGAGGACACAGCTCCATACCTTTTCCGCCTCGTATTTCTCCAGGAGGGCAATGTTATCCTCGAAATGGACGTTGACATCGAAACCAGAGAGGTAGTAGTCACCATTCTTGAGAATGACGAGGATGGCATCTCCATCGTTGAATTCTCCCAGCAGTCGTCCGTGCTCGTCGTAGTTGAGACGGTTGACGTCGGGGTCGTACCACACCTTGCGTCCACCCAGTGTGGAGTGTCCGTGACTCTTGAGTCCGATGCGGTGTATTTGGTATTTCGTAAGGATGACGCCTTTGGCGCTGCGTCCTTTGATGCCAACCTCCGAGAAGTCCTTGTCGAAGAAAATCTTCTTGAGTTTGGGAGCCGGGTCAAGCGTCACTTTAATCACCTCCGCCTCACCATTTGGATTGGCAGTGAAATAGACCACCTTTGACCCAGGTGTACCATTGGTGATGTCATATTCACGGTCACGGGTAATCGATGGTACGTTGAAGCGCTTGATATAGTAGATGCCCTTCTTTCCGTCACGATAGACGGCGTTATAGATGGTGCGCTGGTCGTTTTTCTTGAAGACACCCAGCCATAGCACGTTCTTACCCACAAACAGCTTGTCGGCAACACGTACCACCTTCATCTTACCGTCTTTGTAGAAGATGATGATATCGTCAATATCGGAGCAGTTACATACGAACTCGTCTTTCTTCAGTCCTGTTCCTATGAAACCGTCCGAGCGGTTGATGTAGAGCTTCTGGTTTGCCTCTACGACCTTCGTTGCCACGATGGTGTCGAAGTTACGGATCTCCGTCAGGCGTGGATGGTCCTTGCCGTATTTGTCCTTGAGGAATTGGAACCAGTCGGCAGTCACTTCCACGAGGTTGGCGAGGTCGTGGTCTATCTCGTCAATCTCCGCTTTGATGCGGGCCATCAACTCATCCGCCTTGTCTTTGTTGAACTTCAGGATGCGTTGCATCTTGATTTCCAACAGCTTGAGGATGTCGTCCTTGGTGACTTCACGTACCATCTGTGGATAGTAAGGTGTCAGTCGCTCGTCGATATGCTCGCAAACAGCATCGATAGTCGGTGCTTGTTCGAATTTCTTATCTTTATAGATACGCTCCTCGATGAATATCTTCTCGAGGGAGTAGAAATGCAGTTGCTCCAACAATTCCCCCTTGCGGATCTCCAACTCTTGTCTGATGAGGTCTTTCGTCCGGTCCACAGAGTGGCGCAGCACATCAGATATGGTGAGGAACTGTGGTTTGTTATCCTCGATGACACAACAGTTGGGTGAGATGTTGATTTCACAGTCGGAGAAGGCATAGAGGGCATCCAGTGTCTTATCAGAGGAGACACCAGGAGCCAGTTGTACTTGTATCTCCACCTTCGCCGCTGTCAGATCCTCCACATGGCGTGCCTTGATCTTTCCCTTCTCTATCGCCTTGAGGATAGAGTCAATCAGCGTCTCTGTCGTCTTAGAGAAAGGAATCTCACGGATGACGAGTGTCTTCGGGTCGAGTTTTTCAATTTTGGCACGTACTTTCAGTACGCCACCTCGCTGTCCGTCATTGTATTTCGAGACATCGATGGAACCACCTGTGGGGAAGTCGGGGAAGAGCTGGAAAGGCTCGTTGTGCAAGTAGGCGATAGCCGCGTCGCAGATTTCCACGAAGTTATGGGGCAGAACTTTCGTCGACAAGCCTACAGCGATACCCTCGGCACCCTGGGCAAGCAGCAATGGGAACTTCACTGGCAGGGTGATAGGTTCCTTGTTCCTGCCGTCATACGACATCTGCCATTCTGTGGTCTTGGGATTGAAGACGGTGTCAAGGGCGAATTTCGACAGGCGTGCCTCGATATATCGGGGAGCAGCCGCTTTGTTGCCTGTCAGGATATTACCCCAGTTACCCTGTGTGTCCACCAGCAGCTCTTTCTGTCCCAGCTGTACCAGAGCGTCACCGATGGAGGCGTCACCATGCGGATGAAACTGCATGGTATGTCCCACGATATTCGCTACTTTGTTGAACCTGCCGTCATCCATACGTTTCATGGAGTGCAGGATACGTCGCTGTACGGGTTTCAGTCCGTCCTCGATATGTGGAACGGCACGGTCGAGGATGGTATAAGAGGCATAGTCCAGAAACCAGTTCTGGTACATGCCACTCAGATGGTGTACGGCGGCAGCGTCGAAGCGGTTGACTGGTTGATAGTCAGAGTGAGCTTCGGAGTTCTCGGAAAATTCGGAGACCTCTGAGCTCTCTGAGTCTTTGATGTCTTTAATCTCGTCGTCCATGAATGTTTATATCTTGATAAGTGTATTTATTTGTTCCAAGTAGTTTTTCCTTGTCAGTTTACACGCAGGCAGAGCATTGTAAGGTCATCGTTGGGAAGGGCACCGTTACGATGTCTCTCTACCTCTCTTTCCATCACTTCAATGACCTGTTGTGCTGTCTCATAACGTGTCTTATGCAGAATCTCCAGCAGTTGCTCGTCGCCAAACTGCTGTTGTTCTTTGTTCTCTGCCTCGTTTAGTCCATCAGAATAGACAAACAGGGGATGATCTTTGACAGACTCCAGCTCTTGTCCGACAAACTGCAAGTCGGGCCACAGGCCAATGGGCGCGTTTGACTCTACATCCATAAACCGTCCACCTAAATCCCCGTCTCCCATTACAGGTGGGTTATGTCCGGCATTACAAAAGAAGAGGTGTCCTGTATTCATATCAACCAGGCCGATGAAAAGAGTGACGAACATACCCATCTCATTATCCTCGGTCAGCTCGTTGTTCATTTCCGTAGCAATCTGCTCAGGTTTCATACGTTGGGCAGAGAGGGTGCGGAACATCCTTGCCACCTGAGCCATGAAGAGCGAGGCGGGGACCCCCTTTCCACTAACATCTCCCACACAGAAATAGAGTAAGTCCTCGACGACCAGATAGGAATAGAGGTCACCTCCCACCTCCTTGGCAGGTTTCATCGTAGCATAGAGGTCGAGCCCCTGGTGCTTGGGGAAGACATGAGGAACCATCGACATCTGGATATCCCTTGCAATTCGCAGCTCACTCTCAATCCTTTCCTTCTGGGTTGTCGTCTCCTCCAATTGGTCATACGCGCTTTGCAGCTTGTCGTTAGCAACGGCAAGTCGGCGCTCAGCCTTGCGACGGTAAGCGGAGTATAGGATGAAAAAGACCACGAACAACACCAGTATTCCGGCTGTCCCGATGAATCGCTGTTGTTGGATTCTTGCCTGATGAAGAGCGATCTCAGCCTCCTTCTGTTCCGTTTCGTAGACAGCGGCAAGTTCTGCCGTTGTATTACTCTTGTTCTGTTCTATCGCTTTGTCAAGGGCGTCAGCCAACTGGATGGAGAATCTGGAAACAGAATCCTTACGATCCGCTCCCACGTTAGCCCTCAGCTTAGGAATCAGGAAGAGCTGGATAGTCTCCAGCGAGAGGTCGAGTCCCCAATCGTCTATCACATGGTCGAGGTCCCTGAAATTATCGGCAGCCTCACTATAGCGTCCAGCAGCCAGCAGGTAGTCGTTGGCAGTCAGTCGTCCGTCAGCAGAGCGTCCGAACTCGGTGTCTTTCACACTCTCGTAGATTTGTGCCGCCTTCTTCGTGTCTCCGAGTCCTTGCAGGGCGATAGCCTCCAGCAGTTGCAGTCTGATGCGGAAATCAAAGGCGCTAATGGTGTCGGCATGAGGCTTGCGCTCATAGAGTCCTATCATGTCACGAGTCCGTTGCAGCCAAGGGAGCACCATATTATATTTCTTGGCGTTGCAATAGTCAATGACGGTATTGACCATTGCGTCGATAGACTGTCTTGAGTCTATGCCTTTCTCGTCCTTCTCGCAAACCTGCATATTGAGGTCGTAGGCATGTTCGTAATACTTCTCGGCTTCCTCGTCGTGTCCTAGGTTCAGCTGACAAGCTCCGATGGTGTTGTAAAGGGCTCCAAGGGCACGGATGTTCTGCTCCTTGTTCTGCTCCATCCGTTTCACGGTCTCGATGGCGACCTTCAAAGCGGCTTCATAGTCACCTTTGGCAACTTGTCGAGAGGTGAGGTTGATGGCAACAGTGTTTTGGAGGGAACGTTGCTGGTCATTCTGGGGTTCGGCATCTACCACTTTCTGATAATAGATCTCCGAACGGCGTCTCTGTCCCATCCGGTTATAGACCCATCCCCTTGCCTGGTTGATCCTGATGTCGCTCAGCAGTCCTGTGGGCTCCAGACTATCCACCAAAGCCAGCATACGCTCAAGGTCTCCTTCTTTCTGGGCGGCATTAACCAGACTATCGGCATAGTTCTTCTTCTCTACTTTCCGCTTCGCGTCGTTGCATGAAGTGATGGAAAGTAGAGTAAGGAGTGTCAGCAAAAATGCTATTCTTAATCTCATTTACTTTTTGATGAGTGATGCTACCCATAGGATGGCGACAGCACCGATGATGGCAGTACCGAGTTGTCCTAAGATACCACCCCAGGTGATGCCCAGCTGGTCGAAAAGCCAACCGCCTACCAGACCGCCAAAGAGTCCCAGAACGATGTTCATAATCAGTCCGAAGCCTCCGCCTTTCATCAACTTACCTGCGCAGAATCCTGCCAGGCATCCTAAAATAAGTGATCCAATCAGTCCCATAATAATATTACGTTTTGGTTAATTCCTATAAAAGCCCCTGTTCTAAGGGTTGTTGCAAAGTTAGTAATTATTTCTGAATTAAGGAAACTTTTGTTAGTTTTTCTTTAGAAAACCTTTATGATATCCCAAAGAATTAGTATCTTTGGAGAAGTTCCCGAAGATACTCACGCATTCCCGAACTTCGTTCGCCTACCCGTAGCCTTTCAAAAAAACTCAAGATTTTCTTGGTTTTTTGCTCATTTAATCGTATCTTTGTGCCATTAATTAACCTAATTAGCAACTATGGGATATAATATCAAATTCAGTGTGCATCGGAACCCGCAGAAGGACAGCGAGGGGAACGACACGTATCAAGTGAGACATGAGACGAGTGAGACCGTGGGAAAGGCGTATTTCCTGCGTCATCTGAAGAACACGAACCTGTTCCGCCCCGAACTGATGGAGGCGGCGCTGACCGTCTTGGAACAGGAGATCATCAACCAACTGACGGACAACCTGCGCCTGCATCTGGAAGGACTGGGCACGTTCTACCTGAAACTGAAGTTCCGGCCACGTTATGATGAGTATGGGAACGAGCAGAGAATCCAGTTCACAGACCCTGCGAAGATCACAGGTAATGACGTGTGCATCGACTCCGTCGGCTTCACCCCCGACAGACAATTCCTCAAGCAGTTGCACGAGCACGGCTACCATTTTGTCAATGCCACAGGCAGAGGACGGGTGGGGCACTCTACCGAGCAGACGGAGGAACAGGTCAAAATGCGGCTCGAACAATGGTTTAGCAGTCATGAGATGCTGACATGCAGACAGATGATGGGACTTTTCGGGATAACAAGGTATATGGCGAATAAATGGCTTGACAGTCTTTGTGTCACCCCTTCACCCTATCTGTATCCGAAGAAGATAGGGGGAACCGTTTGTTATTATCGTCATACCAAGAAGTGAGAAGGCATCCTAAGCCGTTGCAAGTGCCGTTGTCATCGATGTGAAGTGCCGTTGTAAGCAATCGTTACAAGCATCCTAATCGGTTGTCGACTCCAGTCGACAGGGTTGCTGACTCCAGTCGACAAGGTTGTTGACTCCAGTCGACAGACCTGCTGACTCTATGTCAACCATCGTTAACTATCTTCTTTCATCCAGGAAGTGACGGTCTGACCCATGAAACGCTTGAAGGAGAGACCGAAGGTGGCATAGCTGCGGAAGCCGCTCTCGTTGGCGAGTTCCAGCGCAGTAAATTGTTGCTTCTGTTTCTTCCTCTCCCGATAGAGATTTACGAAGTGCTGGATACGCAGTCTATTGATGTAAGCATTATAGGAGATGCCCTCTAGTGCGAAATAAGTACTCAGATAGGTACGATTGGTGCCAATCGCCTTGCTGAGCTCGTCGAGGGTGATGTCATGATGCAGGTAGAGCTGTTTCTTCTCGCAATGATCTTTCAACAGGGCACCGATGCCGGAGGGAATCGTCAGCGCACCTTCTGAGACCGTCTGTGTGTCGATGCTGACAGTCTCCTCTTGGGGAATGGGCTCCAACTGCTGCAATGTCTCCACACGCCATAGTAGGAGAGCTATCAGGATGAGGTCGTTCACCTGAACCCAATACGCATAGGCGATATGGCTGACATTGCTGTCGTAGATGGCGAAGAAAAGGATGAAGATCGCCAGCACCAACAGACTCTTCCATACCTCCTTGTGCTCCAGGTCGGCATAGTTGTCGCGCAGCCAGTAGCTATACTGTCTTACATGATACACGAAGTAAAGCAGACTGGCAAGGACCAGCCATTGGAAATAGGTGATGGATATCGTTAGGAAGGTCTCGTCGTGCCGGATGATACATACTGCCAGTCCGACAAGGAAAGGCAATAGCGACAAGATGGCTGGCAGGAGCGAACGCCTGCGATCTTGCAGCATGGAGAGTAGTATACCGGTCACTGTGATAATCAGTGTCGCACCGTCAAGTCCGACAACTATGGCAAAGTACGTTAAGGAGTCGGGGTATTGTCGGAAGAATTCTAATTGAAGCCACCACCCATGACTCAAGACCATAACGGCAAAGAAAGCTGCTACCCAACGGCGCAGACGTATGGACGAAATGATATCAGGGGCGAAGGCATTACCCCTTCGAAAGAGTATATAGCAGCAGGCTGTGGCAGCCACAAAGGTCACTCCTGCGTATAACATGAGATAGAAAGTGTCTATATCGTATTGTACCATTTTTTCACATCCTGATTGCTACTGCAAAGTTAGCAACTATTTCCGAATGTTCCAAATTATTCTGATAAGTTTCTGTAAAAAACTTGTAGTCTGAGAAAAAAAGTGTATATTTGCACCATCCAATAAACTAATGACAACAACTATGAGAAAAATGATGATGACGGCTACCCTCTGTCTGATGGCAGTGGTAGCACAGGCTCAGCAGAACCTGAGTTGGGGACAGGGTCCTCAAGTAGTATCTCCCGATGTGCATGCTGACAACAGCGTTACTTTTAATCTGATAGCCCCGGAAGCACAGAAGGTACAGATCACCGGCGATATGCTGCCTACAAAGAAGGTGGAATTCGGCGGTAATACTTACGACGCTCCTGGAGTGGTCGACCTGGTGAAGAACGACAAGGGCGTATGGAGTTTCACTACTGAGCCATTGAAGCCAGAGCTATATACCTATAATATAATCGTAGACGGTGTGAAGATCATCGACCCGCTGAACGTTTACAACATCCGTGACATCAACAACCTGTTCAGTGTGTTGCTCATCGGTGGTGATGCACGCGCAGATCTCTATAAAGTCAATAAAGTGGCTCATGGTACTGTCAGTAAAATATGGTACGAGAGTCCGACGGCAGGACTTACACGTCGTCTGACGGTCTATACGCCTGCTGGCTATGAGACGAGTAATAAGGAGTATCCTGTGCTTTACTTGCTTCATGGAATCGGTGGGGACGAGAATGCGTGGAGTGAGCTGGGACGTGCCGCACAGATCCTCGACAACCTGATTGCGCAGGGTAAGGCTGAGCCGATGCTGGTGGTGATGACCAATGGGAATATCTCGCAGGAGGCTTGTCCTGGTGAGACCAGCGAGGGCTTCAAGGTACCTACCATGATGCTCCCCAAGACGATGGAGGGGTCATTTGAGACCGCCTTCCCTGATGTGGTGAAGTTCATAGAGAAAACATATCGTGTGAGGAAAGATAAGGCTCACCGTGCCATCGCGGGTTTGTCGATGGGTGGCTTCCATAGTCTTTTCATCAGCATCAACAACCCGGACCTCTTCGGCTATGTAGGACTCTTCTCCGCAGCTGTGGATCAGCAGCAGGCTGACCCTAACGGTTTCCCCAATATTTATGCAGACCGTAACAAGAAGATTGACGCTCTCTTTGCCAAGAAACCGCAACTCTTCTGGATTGGTATCGGCAAGACAGACTTCCTCTTCAAGAATAACAATGATTTGCGCGCCTATCTTGATTCCCAGCATCATAAATACACCTACCTCGAGACAGAGGGAGGACATATCTGGCGCAACTGGCGCATCTATCTCTCTGAGTTCACACCCTTGTTATTTAAATAAAGACCTATTGAGTAAATCCGTATTATGAAAAGAATATCTATGATGATGGCACTGGCAGCGATGTGCTGCCTGAATGTTCCAGCCCAAGAGAAACTCTTCCAGAGTGCCAATGTACAGTCTCCTGTCATCAACAAGGACGGGACAGTGACATTTAACCTATTCGCTCCCAAAGCTGTTAAAGTGGAGGTGACGGGCGACTTCTTGCCTACACAGCAGATTGATGTCCCTGGCTATGGTAAGTATGATGCCCCCGGCGTTGCTCAGTTGAAGGAAGGTGAGAATGGTGTATGGAGCTATACCACAGACAAGCTGGCTCCTGAGATGTATAGTTATACCTTTAATATTGATGGCATGAAGGGCGTGAAGGATCCTGCCAATATCTATGTGAATCGTGACATCGTGTCGTTCACCAATATCTTCATCATTAGTGATGCGAAAGGGGACAAGGGCGACCTGTATCGTGTGAATGAGGTGCCCCATGGCAATCTGAGCAAGGTCTGGTATCCTAGTCCTACGCTGAAGATGCAGCGTCGTATGACCGTCTATACTCCTGCAGGCTATGATAAAGGCGGTAAATATCCTGTGCTCTATCTGCTTCATGGCGCTGGTGGTGACGAGAATGCTTGGAGCGAGCTCGGACGTGCCGCACAGATTCTTGACAATCTGATTGCTACAGGTAAGGCAAAGCCCATGATTGTAGTGATGCCAAACGGTAATCCTAATTGTCAGGCTGCTCCTGGTGAATGGTCATGGGGTATGTATACCCCAGGCTTCCGCGATAGCGGTACTGGTCCTACAGCTCCAGCAGTGGCTACGATTCCTGCCAGTTTCATGGATATCGTAAACTATGTCGATGCCAATTACCGCACCATTAAGAGTCGTGCAGGACGTGCCGTTTGTGGCCTCTCCATGGGTGGCGGTCACACCTTCGGCATCAGTCTGTTATACCCTACGACATTCGACTATTACGGACTCTTCTCTGCAGGTTTGCATCTCGGTAAGAACTTCAATATGAATCAGCCCTTCGCAGAGCAGATAAAGGAAGATCCCGATTTTGCCCAGCAGAGTGCCCGCCTCTTCGGTAGCAAGCCAAAACTCTATTGGATGGGTATGGGTAAGACTGACTTCCTGTATCAGAGCACTGTCGACCTGCGTGCCTATTGGGACAGCAAAGGTTATCCCTATGAGTATGTTGAGACCGATGGTGGGCATATATGGCGCAACTGGCGAATCTATCTGACGATGTTCGCTCAGAAAATTTTCAAATAGAAAGGTAGAAGAATTTATCTTGTTACCTTTGCATGATGAAAAGATGGTATATATGTAGCATGATGCTTTGGATGAGTATCGTGGCAATGTGTCAGCAGTTGCCGACAGATGGTCCGCTGACGATACGCCCGATGCTGCAACAACTGGGCGAACAATTGCTGAAAGGAAAGACAGGCAGTGTCGTGGCTATCAATCCTGCCAACGGCGAGATACTCTGTATAGCGACCAATACGCCGAAGGGGAGTGACGTGCGACAGGCTGTCGGGAAACCGCAGGCTCCTGGCTCCACCTTCAAGACGGCACAGGCACTGACCTTGTTGTCGGAGGATATCGTGACACCTGCCACGCAAGTGGTCTGCAACAATGGGGTGACAGATGAGAATATTAAGGTGGGGTGCCACCAGCATCGCTCTCCGCTTGCCTTGAGGGACGCGCTGGCACAGAGCTGTAATACGTGGTTCCTGATGACCTTCGCCTCGATGATCAACGACAACTTTATCTATAACGACAAGACAGAGGCTATTAATACATGGCGTAGTTACATGCAGAGCATGGGACTGGGTGGTCCGATGCATATCGATATTGAAGGTGAGCAAGGTGGACTGCTGGCTGGTGCCGACTACCTGAACAGACGTTACAAGAACAACTGGGACGGCAAGACCATCTGGTGGGCTGGCATGGGACAGGGTGATGTGACCTGCACACCCTTGCAGCTCTGTAACCTCGCAGTGACCATTGCCAACCGAGGGTGGTTCTTCGTACCTCATATCCATCAGGGAACCAAGAACAAACGTTACCTCACCAAACGATGGACAAAGGTGAAGAAGTCGGCATACCAGCCTGTGGTGGAGGGGATGAAGATGGCTGTGGAGAAAGGGACTGCAACATGTATCCGTACCACATACCCGATTTGTGGGAAGACGGGGACGGTGGAGAACCCTGGGAAAGACCACTCCGCCTTTATCGGTTTCGCTCCTATGAACGACCCGAAGATTGCGGTTTCAGTATATATTGAGCATGGAGGCTTCGGAGCTGATATGGCAGCTCCTATCGCCGGACTCATCATCGAAGCCTATCTGAAAGGCAAACTGTCGCCATCCTCTTCGGCTAAAGCCAAGCAGCTGACGGCAAAGAAGACTCGCTGAAAATTGAAAAAATGCAAATAAATTTGCTTTTTTGCTCACTTAATCGTACCTTTGCACCCATCATTTCGAAATTATAGTATTTTATGGCACAAGAAGATGTATTTAAGAAAATCGTAAGCCACTGCAAGGAGTATGGTTTCGTATTTCCCAGTAGTGATATTTACGATGGATTAGGCGCCGTGTATGACTACGGTCAGAATGGTGTGGAGTTGAAGAATAATATCAAAGAATACTGGTGGAAGTCGATGGTCCTGTTACACGAGAATATCGTAGGTATCGACTCAGCCATCTTTATGCACCCAACGATATGGAAGGCTTCTGGTCATGTGGACGCTTTCAATGACCCCTTAATCGACAACCGTGACTCCAAGAAACGCTATCGTGCTGACGTGCTCATCGAGGATCAGATCGCCAAATATGACGAGAAGATCCAAAAAGAGGTGGAGAAGGCACGCAAGCGCTTTGGTGACTCTTTCGATGAGGCGAAGTATCTCGAGACCAGTGAGCGTGTGAAGGAGACCAAGGAGAAGCGTGACGCGTTGCATGCCCGTTATGCCGCTGCCATGCAAGGTCCCGACTTGGAGGAGCTGAAGCAGATCATTCTCGACGAGGAGATCGTATGTCCTATCAGTGGAACCCGTAACTGGACGGATGTGCGTCAGTTCAATCTGATGTTCTCCACAGAGATGGGTGCCAGTGCCGACGGCTCTATGAAGGTTTACCTGCGTCCAGAGACGGCTCAGGGTATCTTTGTCAACTACCTGAACGTGCAGAAGACGGGACGTATGAAGATTCCTTTTGGTATCGCTCAGATCGGTAAGGCATTCCGTAACGAGATTGTTGCTCGTCAGTTTATCTTCCGTATGCGTGAGTTCGAGCAGATGGAGATGCAGTTCTTCGTAGCTCCCGGCACAGAGCTGGAGTGGTTCCCCAAGTGGAAGCAGACTCGTATGGCTTGGCACCAGGCATTGGGCTTTGGCGCAGAGAACTATCGCTTCCACGACCACGATAAGTTGGCGCACTATGCCAATGCCGCTACGGATATCGAGTTCAAGATGCCATTTGGTTTCAAGGAGGTGGAGGGTATCCACTCTCGTACCAACTTCGACCTTTCGCAGCATGAGAAATACTCTGGCAAGAGCATCAAATACTTCGACCCGCAGACTAACGAGAGCTATACTCCGTTCGTCATCGAGACCTCTATAGGCGTCGACCGTATGTTCCTCTCTATCATGTGTCACTCCTTCTGCGAGGAGAAACTGGAGAATGGAGAAACGCGTGTGGTATTGAGACTGCCTGCAGCCTTGGCTCCTGTGAAACTCGCCGTGATGCCGCTGGTCAAGAAAGACGGTCTGCCTGAGAAGGCTCGTGAGATCATCAACGACCTGAAGTTCCACTTCAACTGCCAGTATGATGAGAAAGACTCTATCGGTAAGCGCTATCGTCGTCAGGACGCCATCGGTACTCCCTATTGCGTGACCGTCGACCACGACTCGCTGAACGATGGCAAGGTAACCCTCCGCTTCCGTGACACGATGGAGCAGGAGCGTGTGAATATCTCTGATCTCGCATCTATCATCGAGGATAAGGTAAGCATCGCTTCTTTACTGAAAAAACTTCAGTAATGAGAAAACTTCAGTAATGAGAAAATGAAAAGGAATCATTCTGTTATTTTCAGACTGTTTAATTATTATATTGCAGCAACGATGTCGCTGCTTGCTTTTACTGCCTGCAGTGAGAGAGACGATACCGTTCAGGAATATGCCGACTGGAAGAATAAGAACGAGCAGTTCTTTGAAGCCGCTTACCTCTCCGATGATTATGACTTGAAGCTAAAGAAATACTCTCTGGGCACAAGTTATGTGGCAGGTCATACTGACTATGTACTGGTGGATAAATTGGGCAGCGAGATGGGAGCTCCTGAGGTGACTCCTTATCTGAGTGATACAGTACAGATACATTATGTGGGACGTCTGATTCCGTCTCCCTCCTATAGCACGGGATATCAGTTTGATCAGAGTTACTTGGCACCATTTGACATAGATACGGCTGTTCCTAGTAAATTTGCTGTCAGTGCAGTCGTACCAGGATTCGGCACCGCTTTGATGCAGATGCATCGGGGGGACTATTGGCTAGTCGTCGTTCCCTATCAGTTAGGATACGGAACGAGTGAGAATGGTACTATTCCAGCCTATAGCACGCTTATCTTTGAAGTTCGCTTGGAAGACTTTTGGACAAAAGAGAAAGGTGACCGCTATTAAGCAGGTCACCATTTTATTTTATTTAATCAGGTCATCGATATGCAAAAGTATGCGGATTATATCAAGAGGATAGAGATAGACTCCCTTTGGGGAGGACGGAAACATATTGTATGGGATCTTGACCCTAAGGTGAATGTGCTTAGTGGTATCAATGGTGTGGGTAAGTCTACTATCCTGAACAGGGTAGTGAGGAGTATCGCCATCAATGGTGATATACTGAACCACATGCTCAAAGGGGTACATATCATCTCTGAGCCAGAGGATGCTACCCATGTGCGCTTCGACATCATCCGCTCGTTAGATAGTAATATCTCCCAGACCCTGACGGAAGGGGAGGCTGTGATGCGCGAGACCTTGTCGGCTCTTGCTGGCATGGGAGGTGGCTCGTTGCTAGATCTGCAACTCTATAACCTGCAACGTAAATACCTCGACTATCAAGTGAATATAGGCAACCGTATCATTGCTGAGTTGCAACAAGGGAATACGGATGCGGCGCAACACCTGTCTGAACCCAAGAAACGCTTTCAGGATATCGTTGACGATCTCTTTAATGAGACAGGAAAGAAGATTGTACGTACGGAGAATGAAATCCGTTTCTCACAGATCGGTGAGATCTTGCTACCCTATAAACTGTCAAGTGGAGAGAAACAGATCCTTGCCATCCTCTTAACAGTATTGGTGGAAGACCAGCAACCTTATGTTCTTTTTATGGATGAGCCGGAGGTGTCTCTACATATCGAATGGCAGAAGCGACTCATCGACTTGATACAAGAACTTAATCCTAACGTGCAGATTATCCTGACCACTCATTCGCCAGCTGTCATTATGAACGGCTGGATGGATAAGGTGACAGAAGTGAGTGACATAACAGTATAGTTTCTATAGTCACTATAGTACCTATAGTTCCTATAATATATTACAATGAGCAGGCTGAAGGATCATCTTAATAGTCGCTATTTCGAGGCTGCCAACCAGATGACCTCGAAAAAGGCAAGGCGGAGAATCGTAGCTTATGTGGAAAGTTACGACGATATCTACTTCTGGCGTACCGTCTTGGGACGCTTTGAGGATGATAAACGCTACTTTGAGGTGATGCTGCCTTCCCACCAGAAATTGGAACGTGGGAAGAAATCGGTATTGATGTCCTTTATAGAGGGTAGGATAGGAGAGGATATGATCGCCTGTGTGGATGCGGATTATGATTATCTGCTACAGGGTGTCACTCCACAATCGAAGAAGGTGGTGGAGAGTCCTTATGTGTTCCATACTTATGCTTATGCTATCGAGAACCTGCAGTGTTACGCACCCTCTCTTCATGATGTCTGTGTTGCCGTCACCCTCAACGATCATCGTCTCTTTGATTTCGAGGATTATCTTACGCAGTATAGTGAGGCGATATTCCCTTTGTTTATATGGTCGGTATGGGCATACCGTACAGGTCGGCATAACCAATTCTCCCTGTCTGATATGGCAAGGGTGATAGACCCGGGGGGCTTCAATGTCTTTGATCCGCAACCGTCTCTTGACCATCTCCGTCAGAAAGTCTGTAGGAAGGTCAGACAGCTACAGACAGAGTTCCCTGATAATAAGGAGTCTTATCTGAAGCTGAAAGCGGAGATTAAAGAACTGGGTGTTACTCCGCAGACCACCTATCTTTATGTACAAGGGCATTCCTTGTTTGACAATGTGATAGTCCCTATATTAAATAAGGTGTGTAACCGGCTCCGTCTGGAAAGACAGGATGAGATCACGCGGACGGCACGGCATCATACGCAACGCAGAAACGAGATGTCCTGCTACGAACACTCGTTGCAGGACATCCGTCAGATGTTGAAGAAAAATAGTGGTTACATGCAGTCAGAACAATTCCGTCGTGTACAGTCAGATGTGGAGCAGTATCTTACGACAGGACATAAGTCTCCAGAAACTTAATAGTTCCCTCTGTTCTTATCTCTTTGACTGTAGCAGGGATAAGGACGGTCTCACCAGCATGGAAACTCACTTCTTCCCCGTCAATAGTCAATGTACCCTCTCCCTTCAGTCCAATTAGGATGACGAAAGAGTCGAGTTCACTATAGTCTATCGTCATCGGTTCCGTCAGGTCGTAGACTGCAGTGTTGAAATAAGGACACTCCACCAACAGCTGACTCTCGTTTTTCTGGGGGGTATACGACGTGCGGTAATCCTCAAGGACGGTATAGTTAATGCTCTCAGAAGCCTCCTGGGTGTGTAGCTGACGATAGTTGCCGTCCTTGTCCTTGCGCTTGAAGTCGTAAATACGATAGGTCACATCGGAGGTCTGCTGGATCTCCGCCAAGAAGCAACCGGCGCCAATGGCATGGATGCGTCCTGCGGGGATAAAGAAACAGTCACCCTCTTTTACCTCATATTGGGCAAGAGCGTCACAGATGGTGTCATTTTCTACCATCTCCTTATATTGCTCAGAGGTAATTTGCCGTCTCAGCCCGTTATAGAGTTTTGCCGTTGGAGCGCTGTCCATCACAAACCACATCTCGGTCTTACCACGACTCTTTCCCTGTCGGTGGGCTATCTCGTCAGTGGGGTGTACCTGTATACTCAGGTCCTGACGGGCATCGATGAATTTGATAAGTAAGGGAAACTCATCGCCAAAACGCTTATAGTTTGTCTCACCGACTAACTGCCCTTTCATTTCATGTACTAATTGATTGAGGGATCGCCCGTCACCAATGGTTATCGTTTCATTATCCTTAACACCAGAGATCTCCCAGCTCTCACCCACATTCTCCATTTGTGCATTGAGCTTCTTGAAGTGGATAATCTTGTCGCCTCCCCATAGCGTCTGTTTTAATAATGGTTCAAATTTGTAGTAATTCATATATGCTAGTTTGATTCAGATTAATTGTCTCTCCAGAACCCTCGTGTGAACAATACCAGAACACTCATAATCTCCAGACGTCCTACCAGCATCAAGAAGGAGCATACCCATTTGATGAAGTCAGGCAACTGGCTCCATGACATTTCTGGACCAATCTGTGTCCCAAGAGATGGTCCGACATTACTGATACAGCTCAAGGCAATGGTGATGGCGTTCGTGTTGTCAATTCCCGCTACTATCATAATCGTTGCGGATAATAGTACCATCAAAGTGAAGATGGCAAAGAAGGCAAGTAGTGAGTTCAGCTTCTGCTGAGAAACAGGTTGCCCGTTGATCTTCACAGGAAGGACCGCATTTGGATGGAGCAGTTTATGGAACTCATTGCGTAAGACCTTCATAATCATCACACCACGGATACACTTGAATCCACCAGTAGTGGAACCAGCACATGCTCCTAAATACATCAAACAGCCAAGGATGACCCATGTGATGTGAGGCCATAATGCCGCATCGTCATTGAAGAGTCCTGTGGTGGTCATAAACGATACTACTTGGAATAGAGAAGAGCGGAATGCTCTCTCTATACCGTATCCGTTATGTGACATCAACAGATACATGATCCATATCGTGGATACGGTGATGAGAAAGATATACAGTTTAAACTCCGAATTCTTGAAAAGGTTGGCGACCTTTAAGCGGAACACAGCGAAATAGAGCATGGTGAAGTTGATACCTGCCAGGAACTGGAACAGGATAGCGATGTACTCAATTGTCGGTGACCGGAAAAATGCCGCAGAGTCATTATGAGGAGAGAAACCACCTGTCGCCGTTGTGGTCATCGCATAGTTGATACTGTCGAAGACGTCCATCCCCGCAATATAGAAAGAAAGGACACAGGCAATGGTAAGCGCAGAATATATGGACCATATCCATTTGGCGGTGGTGGAGAGACGGGGGTGCATCTTCGAGCGGATAGGACCTGTAGCTTCCGCAGCAAAGATCTTCACGCTACCGCTTCCTACCATAGACGGTAGAATGGCAATGGTGAAGAACACGATTCCAAGTGCCCCAATCCATTGAGTCTGTGTACGCCAGAACAGAATGGCATGTGGCATCCATTCCACATCATCAATAATGGTGGCACCCGTCGTAGAGAATCCGGACATGGTCTCGAAGAAGGCATCCGTCACATTATCAATATATCCTCCAATAAGAAACGGAATCATGCCAAACAGACTGAATACCGTCCATGTCAGCGTGACTAGAAGATAGGCATCACGACGACCCAGATTGTTATTGGCGTTCCGCCCCATGAATTTAAGGATAAAGCCACAACTGAAGGTAAACAACGTGGACAGCAGGAAAGCCATCATATCGTCTTCCATATAATAGAATGATATACACGTGCAACAGGTCAGCAGTGATCCTAATAGTAGGAGCAGCGAACCGATGATCTTGTATATCAATGGATAGTTTACCATAAGATATTTGACTTGAAGAACTTCTCTATCTTTTTCAGATTCTGTTCATGACAGAATACCATGACAGAGTCACCTGCCATGATTTGTGTGTTACCATTGACAAGGATTCCCTCGTCATGACGAACGAGACCGCCGATCGTCACACCAAAAGGAAGCCCTAAGTCCTTTACTGGTTTCTTGGTAACTCTGGAACCTTCTGCCGCGGTAAACTCCGCTACATCGGAGTCGACCATCATCAGAGAACGGACATTGCTGACATCCGCGTCCAGCATCATTTGGTAGATATGACTGGCGGCTACTGTCTTCTTATTAATAATCGTTCCGATATCCAAACTCTCTGCCATCTCCACATAGTCAAGGTTCTCAACCATAGCCACCGTCTTCCTGACACCGAGTCGCTTGGCGGTCAGGCAGGCTAGAATATTCGTCTCTGCATTTCCTGTCAGGGCGACGAAAGCCTGTGTATTGTCGATACCCTCTTCCTGCAATAATCCAAGGTCACGGGCATCTCCATGGATGATCATGGTGTCTGTGTCGCAAAGAAGTTCGTTCAACTGCTCACAACGCCGCTCGCTCTTCTCAATGATTTTCAAGTTCATATATTCAGGAAGCGTCAACCCCACGCGTACGGCAGTCTTTCCTCCACCCATGATAATGACATTCTTCACATCAGCATAATGCTCCTTTCCGGAAATCTTGCGTATATAAGGAATATACTCGCTGGTCGTCATGAAGTAGGCGAGGTCGTTGACACATAATTTATCATTACCACTCGGTATCAGTGTCTCGCCACCACGTTTGATGGCTACGACATGATAAGGGTCATCAGGACCGCAGAGGTTCTTCAGTGGCTCGTTGAGTATCTCACAGGTCTTTCGTAGTTTGATACCCAGCATTACCAAAGCACCGCCATGTACGTCCCAGCGTTGTCTGACCCATGACATTTTCAGACCATTCGTGATGTCGATGGCGGCAAGGACCTCAGGATAGATGAGGGAGTTGACCCCCATTCCCTCGAAGAATGGCTTCAGATGTGGTGCCAGGTATTCGTAGTTATCAATACGTGCAACTGTCTTCTTGGCTCCTAAAGCATGGGCAATACTGCATGCCGCCATGTTTTTGCTCTCATCTGGTGTCACCCCGACAAAGAGGTCAGCGGATTCCGTGCCGGCATCCTTCAGCGTCTTGATACTTGTCGGAGAGCCTTGGATCGTCATGATATCATAACGACCGTCAAGACCTGCCAGTCGCGAGGCATCCGGGTCAATCAACACACAATCCTGATGATCGCGTGAAAGGAGTTTTGACAGGTGAGTTCCAACGGCACCTGCACCGGCAATCACAATCTTCATGACTCTATCGCTTTTCTGATACTTGAGGCATCTAAGCCTACGATATGATGTAGTTCCTCAACAGTGCCATGTTCGACAAACTGGTCGTCTGGCATACCAAGACGGGTGACACGTGGGGAATAGCCGTGGTCGTTCATCCATTCCACTACGGCAGATCCTAAGCCGCCATTCTTAACACCGTTCTCCACCGTGATGATGTGCTTGTATTTCTCGGCGACTTCCTGGAGGATATTCTCGTCAATGGGCTTCAGGAATCGCATATCGTAATGGGCAGCAGTTGTCCCCTCTACAGCTTCCGTCACGTTATTACCTATCGGACCAATAGAGAGCACGGCGACATCCTCTCCGTCTTTCATCTTCCTGCCTGTCCCCACTTTGATTTCCTCAAAAGGACAACGCCAGTCCATCAAAACCCCTCCACCTCTTGGATAGCGGATAACGAAAGGCCCCTTGTCAGGTAACTGAGCGGTGTACATCAGCCGACGTAACTCATGCTCATCCATGGGGGAGGAGATGGTGAGGTTGGGTATAGGACGAAGTGCTGCAAGATCGAAGGCACCATGATGGGTAGGACCGTCTTCTCCTACGATACCGGCACGGTCGAAACAGAAGACGACATGCAGGTTCAATAATGCGACATCGTGGATGATATTGTCGAAAGCTCTCTGTGAGAAAGCGCTGTATATATTACAGAAGGGTATCAGTCCGTCTTTCGCCATACCTCCAGAGAAGGTGACGGCATGCCCCTCTGCGATGCCAACATCAAAAGCCCGGTCTGGCATCTCCTTCATCATGATGTTCATAGAACAGCCTGATGGCATTGCGGGTGTGACACCCACAATCTTGGGATTCTGTTTTGCCAGTTCCAACAGTGTGTGTCCGAAGACATCTTGGTATTTCTGAGGCTTGTTGGGGTCTTTGTCTACCAGTCGCTCACCTGTCTCTGGGTCAAACTTGCCTGGTGCATGCCATGTTGTCACGTCTTTCTCCGCAGGGGCATAGCCATGTCCTTTTTGCGTATGTAGGTGTAACAACTTAGGACCTTTCATGTTCTTTAGCTGATTGAGGATACGTACCAACTCCTTTACATTATGTCCGTCGAAAGGTCCTAGATAACGAATGTTCATACCATCGAAGATGTTCTGCTGATGGGAGATAGCACTCTTCAAGGCATTAGCTAGTCGCTGGAGTCCGTTCTGACGCTCATCACTCATCAGCCCCTTCCTGTGCAACCAGTTGTTAACCTTGAATTTGATGGCATTATATGTCTCATTGGTACTTAAATCAATCAAGTATTGCTTCATGCCACCTACAGAACGGTCGATAGACATGTTGTTGTCATTCAGAATAATCAACATGTCATTGGGAGATGAAGATACGTTGTTCAGTCCTTCAAAGGCGAGCCCACCACTTAAAGCACCATCACCGATGACAGCCACCACATGACGATTGTCTTTACCGGTTTTCTTGGCTGCTACTGCCATACCTAACGCAGCAGAGACAGAGTTGCTGGCATGCCCGCATGCAAAAGTATCATACTCGCTTTCATAGGGTGAGGGGAAGGGACGGATACCTCCTAACTTACGATTGGTACAGAACTGTTCTCGACGTCCTGTCAGAATTTTATGACCATACGCCTGATGTCCTACATCCCAGACAATTCGGTCTTCTGGGGTATTATAGACATAGTGTAAGGCGACGGTCAGTTCCACTACGCCGAGACTGGAAGCAAGGTGTCCGGGATTCACAGAAAGCTCCTTCACGATATCGTCGCGAAGCTCTTGGCATAGTTCTGGAAGTTGGTCAACTGACAACTTACGTAAGTCGTCGGGATATTTGATGTTCTTGAGTAATTCCACCTTAATTTGTATATTACGGTGCGAAGGTACAAAGTTTTTTTGAAATGACAAAGAATATAATGAGAAAAAAGGACGAAGGAGCTTTGCTCCATGTGAAAAGATTTATCGTGTCAGACTGAATTTCAGTGATAAGCCGAAATCGTGAGTCGTCGTGGGATAACTGCTGGCAGAGAGTAATGGAGTGTTTGTCTGTCTGTCATAATATGCGCTGAGCGTCAACAATCTGGATAGGGTATAGTCTGCCATAAAGGATATCTTCAATGCTGTGTTACCACTGCTTGCGGCACTTGTCTGCGAGGCGATATCACGAGTGATGGCAGCCTGTTTACGCAAAGAGAAGTCAAGACGCATGTTCAGGTCATGATTGACACCAGTCTTCGGTGCGGTTGTTGTTGCCGTCTGTTGCTTGTCATTAGCTTTCTTCCTGCTGCCACGTTGTGCTTTCTTGACCTTGCGGTTGCCATTGCTTCCGAAGAGGTTGAAGTCACTGATCTTGTAGGCAAGACCAACCACCCAGTCGTTGGAACGGCTCTCGTTAATCTGGACACTCGTCATGGAAAGGTTCAAGACACGTGTGGTACGATACTCTACCTTTGCCGTGAGGTTGTTTTGGAAAGTGAAATCAACACCAATTAATGGCGAGAACGATTCGTTGAGGCTGACCGTTGGAACATTATAGCCTAAGAGCGAGTTGGTGCCGGCATTCGCCGTGTAGCTTCCTACCGCATAGATGCTCTTATAGGCATGGTTGAGGGTCACGCTCTTGAACACGTCGCGGAACCACGGGAGTTTCGACAGTCCTGTATAGCGGACGGTCCAGTTCGGTAACAGACGTGTCAGTGACGGGAAGAAGCTGAGTCCTCCTCCACTGCTGGTATAGGCGGAGAGGAAGGCTGGGATCATCACGCTGGCATGGTATTGGTCAACACTGGTGCCATATTGCGCCTCCGCCCTCTGCTGGTAGGAGGCCAGCAAACTACAGAACCTGTCGAACGAGGCGGAATGGAACCCATTGTTGGCATCTCCAATACCTTCAAGTGCTGATTTCAGGGAGATGGTAGTCATCGTGAAGGTACCACTCTGCGTCGTCGGCATACCCTCAAACATATACTGTATGGATTTCGCCTTTGTCTCTGTACGACTGGCATTCAGGTCAATCTTCAGGTCACGGAAAGGTTCCAGCGTTGCCTTTATCTGTAAGTCCTTTGTCAGATTTGTGGTAGCAGGAGTTGCCACACTGTCGATCTCTAATAACCAACCATTGTTGTGTGCTTTCTGGATATAACTATCGTCAACCATACCAAAGGCAAAACCTAATCCTGGAGCCATCACACTACCTGTCCGTTGTCCGAAAGCATCTCCGATATTTGGCAGGAAGCCTGGAATTGACATGGAATACTGGTTGCGATAGGAGATTCCGATAGAGCGCACCATCATCAGGAGACGTGCACCTGTCTGTGCCGGTTTGTACCACCACTGTTTCTCTGAGGGCGGTTTGGGTGCGATACTGAGCATCAGTTGGATGGTGTCACGATTCTTGATGCGGATACGATTGTCATCCAGGACTTTGTATTTTATGGCATACTTCTTACCATCCTTGGTACGTGCAGTGACGGTCAGTTTCTTGGTTTTCTTACCATGGTTGACGATGATGGAGGAGTCTGCCATCAACGTAACCTCCTTCTGCCATGCATTCTGGTTCTTGGGTAGTATCTTCTCCTCCTTCTTGTTTTGTTTAGCGTTTTTATCTTTCGCGTTCTTATCTTTTGTATTTTTGTCTTTCGTGTTATTTCTCGTTTTAGAGGTATTGGCACTTGCCGCTTTCTTGAACCTTTCATTCGCTTTCTTCAGGAAAGGGATATGGTTATAGAGTGTCTCCATATTGAAATTACCGTTGATATTCAACTGACGGTTATTCGCAATGGTGTTTCCTAAGTTCGTTCCATTCTCAAGGTCCGTACCACGTACCCATCGATAAGTTGCATTATACGACGCATCTGCTGTCATCCAGTCAAAGATAGGCAGTTTGTTGAGAGGGAACTGGAAAGAGGCAGTGAAATGTTGCTGGTAGTCAAGAGGTACTCCGAAGTGGAGGATACTATGCCATACCGAGTCCTTCCAAGCCTCATAGCGGTCAGGATAGAGGTCTTTGTTGATAGGTCTCTCGTCATAAGGCTCCTCGATCTCCGCATGAGTCGCCGACTGGAAGTTCAGGTGCAGGTTCTTGGTAAGATCCCAACGAAGGGAGAACTCACGATTCCACAGGAATTGTGAACTCCAGGAGACAGGGAGCTTTTGTCCTCCAAGATCCTCCATGTCCCGTTCTTGCAGCTCATGGTAGAACCTCTGTATATCCGTATTGAAGGAGATATTCTGTGGTAACCAGTTCAGTCCGAACTGTTTCGGATATTGTGCCCATTTGGATTTGCTTTTACTTTTCTTGAAAGGCTCCCATGGCTTATAGACCGGAGAATAGCTGTAGTTCAGGGCTCCACGCCACTGGTTCTCGTTCTCATAGACCGTCGTCTCACCACTAGTATGGCGATGGGAGTTGCTGTAGGAGAAGGAGAAGTTAGCAGGGTCGTATGGCATAGGATGCCTCTTGGTCTTGATGCCAACTCGTACGTTTGACAAGGAGAAATTGGTAGTGGTCGATTTAGTCACGGCGATACTCTCAATAGAGTCACGTTCCTGTTTAGAGGCAGCGGCGTCCAGTGCGTCCTTCAGTTCCAGGTCGGTGTCTAACGGGTTATATTTCGGTCGTCTCTCCTCTTTGGTGATGGAATAATAGAGTGGTGCACTGACTTTCGCTTTGTCGGGGAAGAATTTACCCAGATCCACATTGGCTGTGATGGAGTAGGTCTTGTAATCGTCGTTGGAGCGTTGCAAGACACCCTCTTCCAGTCCGCCGAATCCTGCTGTCATGATTTTTCCCGTCATATTGATCGAGCCGATGTCGGAGAGTTGCACATTCAGAGCACCGCTGGCAGCCCAGCCGCCATTGTTGTTGGTGTCCATCAGACGTAACTCGTTGACCCATACCTCTCCCGACTTATGCTCGTTTGAGATGTTGCGCACACCGATCATCATCGTCTTGACCTCTCCAAGTGTCGGGTTACCTACTATACTGGCTGTATTGGAAGGATTACTGGGGTCTGCTATTGAGTATATCTGGTTGAAGGAGGCACCACCGCTGGCTCTTGACTTGTTACGTTCCTTCTTGAGTGTGGTAAACAAGTCCAGGTCGAGGTCCAGCATGTTCTCCTTTGGCCATACGGCACGACAGTCCTCCACGTTATATTTGTTATAGTCGTTACGGTCAGGAGTCAAAGAGAGAGGAATCTCGTATTCATAGTAATTGTTCTTATAGTCACTGCCAAAGCGGATGAATAAGGCAAGCTCTCCATTCTTGAGATTATAGTCGTCAATCAGGTGGTTGGCATGATTGAACATCTGTATATGTTTATAACGGCGCAAGTCCAGCATGGTATTCTTATAGACAGCCTTCGACTCACCAGGTGCCAAGTCGCGGACATCCATTTTCATTGACTGCTCGTTCTCTTCCACCAGCTGTGGCTGTGAGGGGTCGGTCACCCTGCTGATACCTGGTGGCAATACATAGTTGACGGGTCGTTTGTCGTTGTTCTCCTCGATGTTTACAGCACTGACCTCTAAGATGCCACTCTCGGAAACAGTGGATAGCGGTTGCTGATAGATACGCCACTCTCCACGCACCAGGTCAAGAGAGCCGAAGCGCAGGACGATGGGGCGTTTGAACTGGGTGAGGAACATACGCATGAAACGCACACTGGTGAAGTCGCTGATGTTACCCACACAGTCCTCATACTGGTCGAGGGGGATGCGGAACTGATACCATTTCACGGTCTCACGGTTACCGTTACGCAGGGAGACACTTGCCTCACGGATGTCCGTGATATGGTTTCTGCCCAACACCATATCCTCTGGTCGGATACTGACTTTATATTGGAAGTAACGCTCGTACTCGTTGAGGGTGAAGTCCTGGTTGATATCCTCCACGTCCGGGAAAGTCTTGTAGCTGGTATCATAACCCTCCGTCTGCTGGTCACTGTCAGGAGAGTTTCCCTGAGGCATGTTGATACGCTTGTAACGGTCGAGGATAGATGCCTGTCGCTCGTCAAGGTCTCTGCCGCGGAAATAGTGGTAGTTGTCATTGGCAGGGTCAGCGTTCCAAGCCGCACGGACACTGTCATTCACATTGACACCATTGAGGAAGTTGGCATAGGCAGGTTTGGAACGCTCTTCCTCGTCGTTAAGACCATTGAAACCAACATCCTGTTTGGCTCGTGAACCTGATGAGGTGGCGAAGGCGTATGTCTGAGTGGCTTGGATGGGTACCTTACCCCACGGGGTATAAGAGAAATTATTCGTACCGTCTACAGGCATACCACTCTCATAGAATTTCTTACCGTCTTTCAGGATATCCTCGCTGACCTCTCCGAGATTGATATAGAGGTCGCCACCATATTCGTTAGCATCACTCTGTTGGTTGGTATAGATGAAGGGATCCAGCAGCCAGAACTCAATATACTCCACATTGGCTGTCTCAAAATCGTTGGTGTCCAGCTTACGCATCATACCGCCCCATCGCTGCATGGGTCTGGTGAGTTTTCCCATGACGTCAACATCCGTGTCCAGGTTGTAGGCGCCACGCTCTTGCGGATAGTAGGCAAGGTTGAGGATAGGAAGTGTTGCCGTAGCACCGCTATAGGTGCTCTGTTGGCGGTTAGGATACAGCTCACTCACATAGACGGCACGGACATAGTGGTTCGACAACTGCTCGAGGTCGCTCTTGATATGACTGGGTGTCAGGGAGGAGGTGCGGTAGGTGAAGAGTGGGTCGATGTTATACCAGGCGAGGAGTGAGCGGTTGAAGCCACTCGTCACGGAGTCTTTGTCGTTATACTCCTTGAACATGGTAGGCACGCTCGACATTGTCCATGACTTGGGCTCGCTGACGTCAAGCCCGTTTTTCGCGTTCTCGAAGTCGTCAATATACGAGGCATTATCCTGAGTACCGCCAGCCTGTCCGGCAATCAGTTGTGCGAACTCTCCCGTAAAGGAGATCTGTGAGGGCTGTGTACAATGCAGGAAAGGCAGTTTGTCGAGTATGTTCGTCAACCACTGACTCTCATGTTTCCAGTTGATATTAAGTCCCCACAGCATGTTACGCAGAGGCTCCTGTCCCATCGTGACTTTCGAGGTCAGGGTCTGTTCTGTGAGATACTGGAAGGTACCACCCACTTGCAGGTCTTTCGAGAAGTCATACTCCCAGTTAAGACCTAGCATCGTCTTACGCTGCATACCATAATCAGTATTACTCTCCAACGACACGTTGACACTTGTTCCGGCATCGATGATGCTCTGGTTGAGGATGGTCACCTCACCAGCGGAGTAGTCGACACTATAGTCGGAGCCTTCGTTAAGGATGACTCCACCGGCTGTCACGACCACCGAGCCTTGAGGTACGTTATAGGCTCCCAAGGAGATGACGTTGGCAGCGGTGCCCTTAAACTGTCCCACCAACAGGTATTTGTTCTTGTCTGTCATCTGTTTGGCGGCGGTCCTCGTGGTGTCGTAGAGCTCGCTGAACGTATATTTGGCGATCTTGTCGTCAGGGACATGATTCTTCTTCAGGAACTGGCGGAGCGTCTTGCCAAACGGTTCGACGGAGGGAAGGAAAACACGACCCTCGCTGACGGTATATCCTTCTACGTAGTCGAAGAATCCATTGGGGTGAGCACGGTTGTTGTTGTCCAGACGGTCACAGCCAAGTCCACGCAGCAAGGTGATGTCCTTCACCTCAGGGATATAGGTCAGGTAGACACCTGCCGTATCGCTCTGGAACTTGATATCGAGTCGGAACTTGGTCTTCTCCACATTCGATGCGAGGTAGTAGACGTTCTTCATCATCAAAGACCAGTTGTTCTGGGAGGGGTTGTTGCTGGTATTCTTCAGCGACTTCACATAGAGCGCCTCGTTGGCTCTGGTCAGGTCACTGGCAAACTCTCCCACCTGGTAGGTCTGTCCTCCATAGGTGAACTCAAAGGCGACAGCCAGGACCTGGTCAGTCTGTAGACCTGTCTTGAGGGAGACGTATCCTAGTGATTTATTGACTGTATATTCCGAACTGGTGAGCAGTCGTGCGGCGGCTAGTTTCTCATAGTCCACGCTACCCACGAATTTTCCGCTATTATCAAGAATTGTCGATGTCAGGTCGATATTACGGGCTTCTGCATAGGTGGTAATCATCTCGTTATACTCCCTGTTGGCGCTATTATCGGGGATGTTAGAGTCTTTACCTCCATTTCCCCATTCAGAGGAAGTACTCTCGCCAAGATCTGTGAGTGCGATGATATTACGGGTATTGGCTGTCGTTCCCGTCTTGTTGGTGACCCATATCTCCACACGGGTAATCTGGATACCTGTCATGAGGTTGGGCAGTTTCTGCATGGCATCATCGTAATGCTCCCTGAAATACTTTGCCAGGAAGAAGTGGCGGTTCTCCTCATAGTCAGCGATGTTAAACTCGAAGGGAGTCAGTTGCACACCACCCTTGGAGGATACACTGGTCGTCGTGGATTTCTTCTGGGAGAAGACGGTCTGCAGTTTCAGCTTGCCAAACTGCATATCGGTACGGACACCAAAGAGGCTGGAGGCTCCTTTGACCAGTGAGTTATTGGTGGGGAAGGTGATATTACCAGCCTCGATGAGTTTGATGATCTCGTCCTCCTTACCTTCGTAACGCAGTTTGATATTCTTGGTATCGAAGTCGAAAGTGGCGTCCGTGTTGTAGTTCAGGTTCATATTCACCTTATCACCAACCTTACCGTTCACGTTCAGGTTGATCTTCTCGTCAAAGTCTATCGCCTTCGTATTTCTGTTACGCTCTGGTAACGACGGGTTGTCGATGCTCTTGAAGTTTGCGCCTAGCTTCAGCTCGGCAGTACCTTGTGTCTTGATACGCACACCACCCGGTCCGAAGATCTTCTCCGCAGGACCTAAGTCGAAGTGCATGTCGGCAAAGTCAAACTTATCCTTGCCCTTGGTGGCGAAGTTGGCAGCGTTCTTCTGACGGAAGAAACTGCGAAGCTCACGCTCACGACTCCATTCCTGGTATTCCTCCGGGGTCATCAGGATGGGGGCGTTGAGGTAGGAGCTGCCGATCTTCGAACCGATCAGGTACACACCTGTGGAATCGTCGTATTCCGCCTGTTGCTTGATGTTCTCAGGCATACGGAGGTCGACGACGGAGCTGTCAAGGTCGCTCACCAATACGGGAGTCGTTCTCTTGATTTTCCAACGGGGGTGCAGCAGAGAGTCGGGAATCTCGTCATCCTCTGTCACCAACGTGGGTTGTGCCTTGATGGAGTCTTTGTCGTCTGGGCGTGAAGGGAAGGGGAATAAAGCTGGCAGCATGTGTGCCAGGGCAACCATGCTGATGAGCAGAAGGATAATATATACGCCGAACCTCTTCACGCGAAAAGTCTTACTTGATCTGTTTCAATGCCAGCTTGACGACCTGCTCCACGGGAGCGTCAGGCTGTTCTTGCAAGATGGCGACGACGACTTTCTGGGTAGGGGCAGGGGAGAATCCCAACATGGTGAGCGCTGCCACTGCCTCGTCGCGGACGGCATTGTTGATGGGGGTGGCGATGGTTCCGCCGGCAGGTATCTCATCGGCGATACCCAAGGCGACAATCTTGTCACGAAGGTCGACGATGATACGCTGTGCCGTCATCTTCCCAATACCCTTGATACCTTTCACGATCCGTTCGTTGCCTGTCGAGATCGCACCGCAGAGCTCTGACACACTCATCGACGAGAGCATCATGCGAGCGGTGTTGGGGCCTACGCCACTGACGGAGATGAGTAACTCAAACATCTCCCGTTCTTTCTTGTTCACAAAACCATACAAGACATAGGCGTCTTCACGAATCGCCTCATAGACATAGAGTCTCACCTCTTTCTTGCCTTGGATGGCACTGTAAGTGTTCAGCGAGATATTCAGACCATAGCCCACTCCTGCCGCTTCAACCGTTGCTAATGCAGGGGTGAGTTCCGTCAACTCGCCCTTAATGTATTCTATCATTTGCGCATTGTATTAATACAATGATATAAACGCAGACGGTTCGCGATTTATTGTATTAGCCTTTGCTTACCCTATGCGAGATGGCAAAAAGATGTTATTTTTGAAATTTTTCTTTCTTTTCGTTACGTTTTTAGTCGAAAAAGTGTAATTTTGCAACCGAAATCGTACTCTTGGTACGCTTTGCAAGAAAAGAATTGAAGAAAAAACAACTAGATAATAGAAAATAGGTATGAAAAAGATTCGTGCAGCCGTCGTTGGATACGGCAACATCGGTAAGTTTACCATTGAGGCGCTGGAAGCCTCGGCTGATTTTGAGATTGCAGGAATAGTACGTAGAAACGGGGCTGCCGACAAGCCTGCGGAGCTGGCTCCCTATGAGGTTGTGAAGGATATCAAGGAACTCAAGGATGTCGATGTCGCCATCCTTGCTACTCCTACTCGTTCTTGTGAGGAGTTCGCCAAACAGATTCTTCCCTTGGGTATCAATACTGTCGACTCGTTTGATATCCATACCAATATCCGTGGCTATCGTGAGCGTCTGATGGAACTGAACAAGAAGACCAATACCGTCAGCGTCATCGCCGCTGGATGGGACCCGGGGTCTGACTCCATCGTACGCACCCTGATGCAGAGTCTTGCACCCAAGGGCTTGAGCTATACGAACTTCGGACCTGGTATGTCTATGGGTCACTCTGTCTGTGTACGCTCAAAGGCTGGTGTGAAGAACGCACTGTCCATGACGATACCTCTGGGCGAGGGCATCCATCGTCGTATGGTATATGTCGAGCTGGAGGACGGTTATACTTTGGAGCAGGTGACGAAGGATATCAAGGCGGATCCTTATTTCGCCAATGACGAGACGCACGTGTTCGCTGTCGAGTCAGTGGATGCCGTGAAGGATATGGGCCATGGTGTCAACCTCGTCCGTAAGGGTGTGAGTGGTAAGACTCAGAACCAGCGTCTGGAGTTCAATATGAGCATCAATAATCCGGCACTCACCGCTCAGGTACTGGTCAACGTGGCTCGTGCCTCCATGCGTCAGCAACCTGGTTGTTATACGATGATCGAGATTCCTGTCATCGACATGCTGCCTGGTGAGCGCGCTGACCTCATCGAGCATCTGGTATAAGATTGCACTCTATACAACAAGTATTTTTTTCATGGGAGAGGTTGGCTAACCTCTCCCATCTCTTTGCATGCATATTCAAACATAACACCAGACTTCTTACCACAGACATAGGAGATAGTTTGTTGAGCATCCTGCTTGAGATGGTCAAGATAAAGGGGCTCACCTTCAATGATGAGGCTGCATTCAAAGGTGTCACCTGGTTTCAGACGAGTGTTCTCTGATGCTATGACACGAAACAGCAGGTCGCCCAGATACTCAATGTCGCAAACTCTGTCCGGTTGCCAAATCAGTCGTAGGCGTTCTCCTTCGACCAACTCTTTAGCCACACTCAACCTTCTGCTCAAGATAGGACTACTCTGCTGTTCCTCAGGAAGAAGAGTATTCTGATGATAACTATCCCAGTCTTGATAGCCAAGAAATTGAGCCAGGATGTCAAGTGTACTCTTGCGGGGTTTTACAGGTTCGTCTACATATTCCCACATTCTCATGAGCGTGGTCTTGCTGATCATGACATGTAGTCGTGCATAGATTCGTTCCCTCAGGAATTCAAAATCCTTAGGAGTACATAATTTCTTTTTCAATGCCGTTTCGATTTCTGAGCGGAGTTGTTCGGATGGTGTCATTTTGCAATATCTATTATTTTCTGGTTCCACTTCTCTATGATGTCCGCACAATGCTGATTCATGGCGTTGGCTATCTGTGTCCTCTCGTTTTTATCAAAAGACGCTCCGATTTGCTTTAGATAGGTCTCAGTAGCCCTAAAGCCTGACTGGCTTCTTCTCGTGAAGTCATTCCAAAGATAGATAAAGTTCGACAGAGTGTCAAGATGCTGGTCTATCTTTGTTTCCCGCATGGTCTTGTCAATGATGGCAATGCCTTTGTCAATGGCATCCTTCATGCGTTTCCTTTTCGCTTCCGCAGTTTCCTCCTTCTCCTTCATACTCCTGTTATAGGCTTTGAGCTCTGCCATCGAGTCAGTCAACTGCTCCATCTGCTGCTGTTGCGCTTTCTGTTCCTGTTGATAGAAGACATTCTGCTCTGCCAATCTATCCCCTTGTCCTTTAGACCTCCACAATTGCCAGCCAATCAGTATCAGTAATGCAGCAACTATCAGCACACCTGTCCATGCAAAAATCTTTTTAATGCGTCCCTCCGTTGAATGCATGCTATTCAGCAATTCCTGCGCATTCTGATAACGGCGGTTGATAGGCTGAACACACCTATTTATTAAATAGTGGTATCTTAGCCCCAAGTCCATCTGCTGCAAAATGATACCTATACTGTAGATGTCGTTGCGCACATCGGCTACAGTCGTCTGTATCTGCTCAGGCGACATATAACGTGGCGTACCCGCAGGCTGTTTCAGGATGGCATGACTGTCAGTGTCGGCAAGTCCGAAGTCAATCAGTTTTATGTTATTTCCATTGGGGGTGACAATGATATTCTCTGGCTTCAGATCCCTATGGACAATCCCTTTGGTATGTATGTACGCTACAGCGTCAATCATCTTATGCGCAATAGCAAGCCTCGACTGCCGTGTAGTGTTTCCTTCCAGCCATTCCTTCAGTGTCATCCCGTCTACATATTCCATCACGATGCATCGTCCCAGTCCTTCTACGTCTTCTATTCCGTAAGCTGCCACCACGTAAGGGTGCTGCAGCTGCATCAGAATCTCAAATTCCTTTCTTAGTCGTTGCTGATATCCAACCTCTCCTGCTATTTCCTTTTTCAGTCCCTTTAACAGCCACCACCGCCCATATCTTTTTGCCTTAGCCACTACATTGACATCCGATGTGCTCAATATCTCCACATCGGTAAACGTCTGGCTGATACCCTCGAAGGAATTAGAGAGATAGCCAGAGGCTGACGAATCGTATTTCCCGTGTTGCATGGTGCAAAATATTACTTATGAAGAAACTCTCTTGCTAAAGAATTGACTGCATCTGCGTCAAAGGGCTCTAAAATGATGTCTTCTGGCTCTAGATTCAGAAGGAACTGCAAATAGTTAGGGAGCGTGAGCATTTGACCATCCCTGCCAATATTGAAATCACCAAACTTAATGACCTGTTTTATGTGATATTTCTCTGGATGTTTCAAAACAGTCTTTGCACTTTTAGCCTGAGCTGTTTTTGCTTTGACCTCGATGGGGACACATTCACCGTTCATTCGCACTAGAAAGTCCAACTCTAAACCAGAATCTTTCTGGAAATAGTACAGATTCTGTGCTTTCTTATGAAGTGTGTCAGCCATCAGATTCTCGTAAATGGCACCTTTAAATCCACCCAGGTTACCTTGAAGGATGTCTGCACGAGTGCCAGCTCCCAACATCTCGATGAGCAACCCAATGTCTGCTGTATATACCTTGAATACATGATCCTTAGCATTCCCTTCCATTGGCAGCCCAGTGATGTCAGTGTTATAGCAACGGCAGATGATGCCAGCATCTTCCAGCCACTGCAGCGACCCCAAATAGGTATCACTTCTTCCTCCTGGCTTCACCTTGTTGTACTGGAACTTTTTGTTGTCTTTGGTCAGTTGCTTGGGAATGGAGTTAAAACACTCGCGGATATGAGGCTTATCCCTGTCTGGGGCATACTTTACCATATCGTCACGATATTCCTTTAAGATAGACGTGTACACCTTGCTTACCTCATTCATGTTGTTGGTTTTAAGAAAGACGTTTATTGGCTCTGGCAGTCCACCAACAGCTACATAAAGATTCAGGAGGTTCTTCATTGCCGTATGAATGCCTGCAGGGACAGGAGACTCTTCTGCATAGAATTTCTTAAGAGCCTCTATGACCTCCTCATTGATACCGTTAGCCCAGAGAAACTCCTCAAAATCCAGCGGATACATCTCGATAATGTCTTCGGATCCGACGGGAACAGAATTAATGCCTTGGTATTTCTTGCTAATCAGTTTGCGACGTTGCTTCTTTTTCTCGTCGCCATAGCCCTGAACACCTAATAATGAACCGGTGGCAATCACGTCAAATCGCCCGTCTTCTTTAAAGAATTTGAGTGAAGTCCGTGCCTCAGGACATTCTTGAATCTCATCAAAAATGAAGCATGTATCACCAGGGGTAAATACCGCTCCTTTTATTTGTGCGGAGAGATTTAGCAGAATTGAGTCAACATCTTTGGACCCCTGGAATGCATTGATACGCTCAGGCTGTTTGATGAAATTAACGTAAATAACCGTCTTGTAATTTGCTGCAGCAAACTGTTGTGCAATAAATGTCTTTCCGCATTGGCGGATGCCCATAATCACCAAAGGTTTGTGCCCAGCGGCATTCTTCCATTGATACAGGGTGTGTTCTATTTTTCTCTTCAACATTTTTTTAAACGACTTTTAGCTATAACATTACACTTTTTCCAACGACTTTACGATGCAAAGATACACTTTTTCCAACGAAAAATATAATCATTACCGCTTTTTTTATGAAAATAGCGTATTTTTCTTGAAAAGGAACAAAATGGAACAATCGTTTCTCCTCCAAAGTAACTAATTTTACACAAAATCTTAAAAAATCAGCTCACAATGGAACAACTTTCAAAAATTATTCCTATCTTTGCCATGTCGCTGAGAGAAAACGGCGACATACATCGAGGAGAGCTATTAAGCTTTGACCCGTCAGAGAATCTGGAAAATTCAAGTAGCATGGGTAAAAGTCTGAAAGCTGCTTCTCCTGCAGTAGCATATATACAGCTCTCTCCACTATGGAGTCAGCCCACATATATACCTGCAGGTGTGAGCTGATTTTCATTCTTTATGCTACGGGTATTCCAGAACCTTCTGACAAGGAATGTCAAGAAGGCTCACACTCTTTGTCTGCCTATGTGAAAGATTAAATGAACTATAATGTATAACTTTAAAACAATAACATGATGAAAAAAATTAAACTTACATTCGTTCTGACCGTGCTCATGAGTATGGTGGGACTGCGAGCATTTGCTCATGACATTGAAGACCAATATCAGGGGAAAACCATTTATTATAAATGGATAAATAATAATACTGAATTACAAGTTACCTATAGAGGGTCTTCTCGATTTGAATATACTAATTGGTATGGCGGCGATATACGGATCCCAGAGTCTGTGACGTATAATAGCCAAACCTATAATGTGACGAGCATTGCCTCTTATGCTTTCTATAATTGTAATGTAGATAGAGTGTTTCTTCCCGATAACGTGACAGAAATACAAGATTGGGCATTTTACGGTTCAAAAATATCAACATTTTATGGTAGTGCCAATCTAACAAAAATCGGCAAAGGGGTTTTCTATGATTGTCCTTATCTGAGTGGTGATATATCTTTACCTAATAAAGTTACAGAAATTGGTGGAAGTATTGCTAATGGAAACGTAGGATTTTACATTGGTGGTAGTGGTAGTAGTAAATATGTAAGCTATTACAATTATGCTATTTACGAAAGAGATTCTCATAAGCTTGTTAGTGCATGCGGTCTTTTTCCTAGTAGTATGCCCAGTTATTTCACGGGTGTAGGAGCATACGCTTTCCATGGTGTTAGTCTTACATCTCTCACTATCCCCAGCAATGTGACGAATATTGATAGTTACGCTTTCGCTGGATGTAGAATCAACTCTATAATACTCCCAACAGGTCTGACAAGTATTGGTGATAATGTTTTCTATGATTCTAATGTATTAACCTCAGTGGAAATACCCAACAGCGTGACAAGTATAGGCAGTTGTGCTTTTTATTCTTGCGATAACCTTACCTCCGTCACTATCCCTAACAGCGTGACGACTATAGGCAGTCAAGCGTTCTATGGTTGCGACCTTACCTCTGTTACCATCCCCAATAGCGTGACGAGCATCGGCAGTCAAGCGTTCTATGGTAGTGGCAATAGTCTGACAGAAGTAACGATAGAGAAAAAAACACCTATATCTATATCAGCGAGTACTTTTAGAAATCGTACAAATGCCACACTATATGTACCTTTAGGATGTAAGGAGGCATATGAAGCAGCTAATATCTGGAAAGATTTCAAAGAAATAATAGAAATGAATAAAGATATGAGCAGTCCTGATATTACCATTAATCCTATCAGCGCAGTCACTTACAATGGTTCAGCACAGACACCGACTATTACGGTGAAAGACGGAACAACGACGCTGACCAGTGGAACGCACTACACAGTTGCTTATAGCAATAACATCAATGCAGGAACGGCTACTGTGACAATTACAGGTCAGGGTAACTATACAGGTACGAAAAGTGCCAATTTCACCATTAATCCCAAGAATGCCTCCAACTTGACCATCAACGCCATCAGCGCCGTCACTTACAACGGTTCGGCACAGACACCTGCAGTAACGGTAAGAGATGGAAGTACCACGCTGACCAACGGCACTCACTACACAGTTGCTTACAGCAACAACACCAATGCAGGAACGGCTACTGTGACTATTACAGGAATGGGTAACTATACAAGTACGAAGAATGCCAACTTCACCATCAATAAGGCTCCGCTAACTATTACAGCCAAAAGCTACACTATCACAGAAGGAGACCCATTACCATCATTTGAGTGTACATACAGCGGCTTCCAAAACGGGGAGACTGAAAGTGTGCTGACCACACTGCCCACTATCACATGTGATGCTACAGACTCAGAGACCGCAGGGGAGTATGACATTACCCCAAGCGGAGCAGCTGCCACGAACTACAGTTTCAATTATGTGAGCGGCACGCTGACTGTCAATGCAGCGGAATCTGTCACTATTGCCATGAAAACAGGAGGTGGAGTTGCACGTTCAATGATAGCTTATAGTAGCAAGTACGCATTGGACTTCACTAGTAGACCAGAACTCAAGGCCTATATCGCATGTGGCTATAACGATAAGAAAGAAGTTCTGCTGGTACATGTAAAAGTCGTTCCACCATACACGGGTATGGTCATCAAGACGAGTAATGGTATTTATGATGGTGGAGAGTATGACGTGCCTACAACAACAGAAGAATATTATTATGCCAACCTGCTGGTGCCTGTGGTTGAAACAGGAACCGTAACACCTACAGAGACTATTGCTGACGTGGAATATACGAATCTTACTATAGGTACACTTGTTGGCGGAGGTATTGGCTTCGTGAGACTAACCTCCAATTGGACTACACATAACAAGTCCTATCTGCGTATTCCCACAGCGCTGTATAACAGTCTGGCTAGCGCCCGTGGATTCGGAGACATCGGTGTAGAGTTCGTAGAAGGCGAAGAGGCTACAGGCATCCTAAATGCTAAACGCAATGCACTGGAGAATAACGGCAACTACTACGACTTACTGGGTCGCAAGGTGAAGCCAATAGGCAAGGGTCTCTATATCCACAACGGAAAGAAAGTGTTAGTCAAGTAAACAATAATAAATTAAATAACAAATCATTATGAAAAGAAAGTATGAATCACCTCAGAGTGAATCCGTTGAATTGAAGTTTTCTCATAAACTCCTGGCTGGCTCTGAAACAGAACCAGAGCCACACCCATCTGGTGAGGGTACTCCAGATGATTAAGATTAAAATGACGATGCCGCCTCCATAATAACGAGGCGGCATCTCGTTGTTATGGTATGAGGAATGAGTTGATTGCTACAACCTCTGACGGTCATGTCTATGATGGCGAATTATATCAACAGACCGCGATACCTGCAACAACTTATTGACAGGCGTGACAATGGTGATGACATCGCTACCTATACCGACAATAACGGAATTGTCTTTATGGGACTGATACAGTTTTTGCTTAATGATGATATTCTGAAATAGTTTATGTCATCAATTTATCCTTACTTACAAACAATAAAAACGAAAAACAATGAATAGGAAAGAGAGAGACGGAATTCAGAGCCAAGATTGCCGAGTTGGATGCTTATGTGGGAAAGATGTATGACTTATAAAATGAGCCTCCCCGAAGGGAGGCTCATTTGTTATTGGATTTTCTGCCAGAGGTTGGTGTTGGTTTTTACGACGAGGCCTTCTTTTACCCAGCGGTAGATGATGGTTTTCACTACTGGCGATTCGTTGTTGGCCAGGCGGAGGTTCACCAAGTCCTCTTTTGTGAACTCCTTGGGGAGTGCATCCAGATAGCGGATGTTACCCCTTGAGGTTTGAGGACTCACCGCATTGTCGTGGAGAGCGTCAATCTTAGTGCCATAGAGCTGCAACTGATAGTGCAGACAGCGCTCAGCATACCAAACGGCGAACTTGATGGCGCGCTCCGTTTCCTGACGACCTTCCAGCAGATAAGCGAGGATGCCAGCACGGAAACCATTGAGGGCAGCACGACGACGCAGTACATCGAGCGAATAGCGCAAGGTCTGCAGATACTCCTGGCGTTTGCCTTCGTCCCATTCCTCAATGGCTTTGTTGATGAGTGGCAAATCCACCTCACCCTCCTCGTCCATCAGACAAAGGCACTGGCGCTTCACTTTTTCTTCACCTTCCTGACTCCACGCCTTGAACTCAGGCATCTTTGCACCTACCATATCAGGTAGGATGACAGGTGTCACTCGGCTCACGAGACCACTCTCCGCATCAGCAAAGAAGGCTCGGCATTTATTGGGTGTTCCACACATCACCATATTGTAATAGAGGGTGACCTTGCCGGAGAACGAGTCCTTCGAGATGCGATGCTGCCCCCAGGGCTTGTTGTCATAAGCCAGACGGAAGAGGTCGTTCTTCTCTGTCCACGCACCGCCTTTGTTGTTCTTCAATACCGTTTCAATCTCAGGGGCATAGGTGAAGAGGTGCTTACCTTTCGCATAGAGGGCACGCTCCAAGAATGCCGACACGCCGATGTTGGGTTCGATGATGCGGATCTGGGCACAGGGATTCTCCACTTCCTCACCGTCTTTCTTCGCCAGCGAATAGGCAATCTCCTTCTGCCATTCCACCTCGTCCTGCTTGATGATAGGGTCCATCAGTAACTCGAATTCATTGTCAACGAACGACTTACCTGTGGCTTGAGGAGCCTCGATATCCACGATGAAGCTGGGTGAGTTCAGCTTGCCATCACGATACTTGGCACGGATGCCTGTTGCCAACGTACCCAACATCGGCATTGCCGCTATCAGTGTCGCCTCTCGGAATTCCTCTGGAGCGTGGTTGGACAAGTCTTGAAGGATACCAGGCAACTCATTGTCGACTGGAACGACAGTCGTTTCCTCAGCCTCTGCTGATCCTGCTTCGATAGCTGCTCCCAACGATGAGAGTACCTCATGCATCATCGAAGGAATACCTGCAGGACGTGTGCTGCCTACGGCACTCTTGATGGTGGACAATACCTCATGATCCGACAGTCCCCAATGGGGTAGAATCGCAAAGAGTTTCTGTTCGTCAAAGTCACAGATGAAACGCAGGTAGCGACTCATGGTGTAGAGAGCCATATTGCGTTCACCCTCAGCAGGTGCATCGCCATAACCCAATTTCCAAAGCAGAGCCTGTACGATGTTCTCGTAGGGGATGCCTTTATAGTTAAAAGTTGAGAGTTTAGAGTTTAGAGTTGAAACTTCCGTTTTATCCTCAGATTCTTCAGAGACCTCTTTCTGCGCAGCCGAATGGTCAATGGTGAATGGTGAATGGTCAATGTCCTCAAACACCACTGGGTCGAGCAGCTTCACATACTGTTCGCTGACCATGAAACAGCAGCGTGCCAGATCAGTCACATGCGAGTCATAGCTGACACCCAGGCGACTCGCCAACTTCTGGATGTCCTCCTCGATGGTAGAACCTGGTGTTCGCCAAGCCCAGATGTGGGTACCACCACCTGCACTCTCAGCAAAGTAGACGATGCGGAATTCCTCAATGAGGTTCTCGTCCTGCACCTTCTGCCAAAGTTGTTCTGTCAGTCCCTTCTCGTCGATGTCGAGGAAGAAGAGTCCTGAGGGTACTGCATCCTCAGCCTTGCGCGAACCATTGTTAAAACACTGTGCAAGTGGCAGCCATACGGGCAGTTCCTTCTTGCGATTCATATTTTTGTTCTGCTTCACGTCCTGAAGGATTTCCTCCACGTGATTCTTCGCCAGCAGTTGACGATAAGCAGCCATGCTCGCCTTGCGAGGCTTGCCGCTAAATGATTGTGCCAATTGAATCATATCGGCGGCAAAGGTCACAAGGGGTCTTGCACCTTCAAAGTGGGATTTTATAAGTTGTGGTTCAAAGACGTAAATTATGATTTGGTGAATGCTAACTGCTTATATTTCTGATAGATAGCATTGAACGTTTTTTGCACATTTTTTATTTCTTCGCCCATTCCTTCCTGGATGTTTTTCCTGAAAGTACCCACATACTGCTTCTTAGTCAGTTTTTCTGCCAAGTCATTGTCGGAATGGGCTCCGAAGACTGCACTTTTTTTCAATTCTCCCACCAAGTGACAGAAGAAACGTGCAGTAAACAGGTTGTTGTGCGGACTCTTGCGTGTCACTTTCAGATGAGCGAAGATGGTCTCGTCCTGAATCAGTTCATGCCACAAGGCTTCATAATGGTTTTCCCAAGTCTTAGCCACCAGGTTGCCCAGCTTGCTGGCAGCCTCGAGGACGGCCTCACCCACACGTTGTTGGTCGTCCAGCACCAGTTGCTCGTCGCCAAACTTGGTGGTGGGGTTGAGTTCTCGGGCAATCTCCGACAGTGTCGCCAGGTGGAAGATGAAGTGGCGCAGGGCATCGTCATCGAGATGGGTATCGAGAAAGAACTCATCGAAGGTCTTGCGATCGGTGGACCACTTGGCAAACAACCCTCCAGGCACCTTCCCCAGTTCTTTGCGCTCCTTGGTGCGTTCAGCCGTCATGATATCTTTCCACGAACTGCTGTCGCTGACCACGCGGAGTGTCTCGCGACGCTCTTGCCAATACTCCCACCAACGGTTGCTCTCACGTACCTGCATGAGTACTTTATTAAAAAACTGCGCCATTGCCTTGCGGTCAGTTCGGCGTTGTTGCATCAGACTAACAAACAAACCTGGTAACAAAATCAACAGTAACAGTCCTATCAGCATCATCTGCAGATTCTCGCTCATCTGCCTGTCAAGCGTTTCTATAACCTGTCGCATATTCTGAAGCTGGCTGATAATCTCTTCCTGCTCCTCTGCGTCGCCTTCAGTATTGACGTCCTGAAGGATTTGTGCCACCATCATCAAGTCTTTAGGATTCAGGTGTTGGGCACATACACCGAAGATGTATTGTAGCGACACTATCTTTCGGATAGTTTCCTGCTGTTCCGTAGGCAAGGTCACGTGTTGTGTCATCGTCTGGAAAACCAGGTCGAAGAAGGGTGTCGCTTGTTTGTTAGATGATGCTCCGCCCAACAGTCGTTGTACCAGTGTCATGAACGACTGACGTATACTGGTATTCGAAACGGTCTTGTTGATGCGCTCCAGGTACTCTGAAAACAAATATGTTGTGGGTATCTTGTTGAGTTCCATCAGCGCCATCACTACATGCTGCGTACGCATCAGGGCTGCATAAACCTCCGCCTCAATGCAGGTATCCATACCACTTTTTACCTCTTGTGCCAGCGTATCCAGTCTTTGTGTCGCCACTTCCCAATGATGGCACAGCAGGGCTGTCAGTTGCTCTGCGCGCTCGTCGTCAACAATTCTTTTTATTTCCATCGTCATATCTCTTGGTTTTGTTCTATCGGTCACATGGTCACAGCTGTGACCATGTGACCATTTCGCTTCGTTGATATCATTAGTTCGTTTATAAATATTTGTATATCAAAACATTACATTGTTATCTTATCTCACCGCCATCCTCTGCGGTCACATGGTCACAGTTGTGACCGTGACCATTTTTTGCGTACAAATGTTCCACAATTATCGTAGAAGAGTTGAATAATAATTTCAAAGTGCAAAGATACAAAGAAATTATGAAAGTTCCAATTTTTTTCGATAAAATATTCATCCACATATGGATATCCTTAGAAGGCATTCCCTCCCGAGTTAGGTACCGACTATCCATGCGTTAGGTGCCGCCTTCGACCCTCGAAGCCCGTACCTTCGACCCGAGGAAGCGACACCTTCGCAGGCAGGAGGTGCCGCCTTCGTAACACACCCCTGTTAGGTGCTTTTTATTCCGATATCTCTTATCTCAGTAAATTCACTGAATTTGGTGAGTAAATTCACTGAATTTACTGAGTAAACACACTGAATTTACTTTCATAGGAGATACTTCTACC
>JAEEGH010000890.1_pt1 | contig 91486 bp, 68 predicted proteins | sample 9134181 | NCBI WGS metagenome assembly JAEEGH01 (sample SAMN16246544, study PRJNA631951) | gut metagenome | biome: gut microbiome; feature: rumen; material: DP-attached | host: Bos | place: Iran: Karaj | collected 2018-10 | reverse complement strand
GAGCCGTTTTGGGCAATAAAATCTATTATAATTTTGATTATATCGGCGTTTATCGGCGTTTTATCGGCGTTTATCGGCGTTTTATCGGCGTTTATCGGCGTTTTATCGGCGCCGATATCTGCATTGCCTTCCTCTGCTTTGCGGTAAAACACCACCACAAAGCCGGACTTCAGCTGATTAAAACTGTATTTTACACCGGCGGCGGTACAGGCGTCATGAATCCGCTTCAGGCCAGAGCCGAAGCTTTCGACGTCCTTGGAATAGTACAAAGTTCTTGCGATAACGGGGTTTCTCCGGATCGGCCTTTCGGGATGCTCAATAAAATCCTCTGGAGTGTATCCCTTCGGGAACTGTCCCGGATTGTATATTTCGATCCTGTTCTTAAAGATAGCGACCTCGTTGCTTTGCCCGCTGCCGTGATCCTTGTGACAGAATGAGTTGAGAAGTGCTTCCCTGACGGCGTCAGCTGGTATTTCCGGTATTTCTTTTCTCTGTATGCTCCCGTCAAACTCAACCCGCCAGTGAATGTTGTTCAGAATATACTTTTCGGCAAAATCCACAAGTCGAATAATCGGACCGTGAACCCGCTGTATGTCATTGAAGGTGACGCGCTCGTTTGTGGCAAAAATCGCCATCTGAACGTCCTGGACGATATCATCCGCAAAGAGCACCTTGCCGGCGTTTGTCAGATGATCACCTTCCGATAGGCCGAGCTTTCTCAGGACGGTTGCTTTATCAGTGTACTCAAAACTGATTCTTCCGGCGGCTCTGGCTCTTTCAACGTACTGCCTGAGAAGCTCTTCGTCCGCGTCGTCAACAAGCTTATTCGAGGTGAAATTCTCCCACTGATTGCCCTCGGAAGCGTTGTCGCGTATATAGCTCGTAAGTTCCTGAGGAGTCATCGTCAGGTCTTCGTCGGCAACACGTATCTTTGCGATACCCTTGGCAAAATACGGGGTGTTATTGCCCTCGAATTTCACATATACGCAGTCTTTTCCGTCAATTACGACGCGGCTTATCTCCGGAAAGATTCGTGGCTCGATAAGGTTCCCGATCTTCTGGCTGACATCGCGGAGCGTCTGATCTGTGACGATCTGACCGACAACCTCACCGTTAGGTTTGATTCCGAAATAGAGCTCTCCGGCCTGGTGTTTATTCAAAATTGCGCTGATGGAATTCATAGCCGCGTCAAGATCTGCAGTCGACTGCTTGAATTCCAGCGTTTCAGTTTCGATTCCGAATTTCATAAATATTTCCTCATTTTCCGCATTATTGCATGCTTTTCGGTTTATATTGATGATTCAGTTCCTGTAAATCACCTTATCGAGCGCCTCAAACGCCGCGTCCACTGCCGCTTCGCGGGATTCAAAAACTTCAACACAAAACTCGTTGTCAAGGGAATATTTCCATTTGGAACTGTTTTTGATCCTGTAAAGGACAACCAGGTGTTCCTTGATTTTAGCATATGCATTGCCGTTTCGCGATTCTTTCCATTTTCGATTCAGAAAGTTCTCCCTGCGGCTCTGCTTGTTTTTGAACTCCTGCTCACGTTTCTTTGCCGCCTCGACATCACCTTCCATCTTGCCCGCACATATGCAGCCGACGTTAAGCGGACGGTAATGGGGATGGACCATATGATGCACGTAACGAATTATCTGATACCCGCACATTTCACAAATCCCGCACGGTTCGCCCAGATCAGTCACACCGATACACGTCCAGCCGGTGTGGGGGACGTCGTCTCTCTTCCATAGATTCTCTGATTCTGCAAGCTTTTTGCGCAGTTCATCCGAAATAACCGGCTGCTGTTTTTGGCGCTTATTATCGTTGGCTTCGGGCTCAGGTTCGCCGGTTTGCGCAGAATCGGAAGAAGGAGCGGCAGGCTGCCCGGGAACTACGGAATTGATGACTTCGTCTTTTGTAAAGCGGTCCATTTCCTCAAGTTCTTCACTGCCGGGCCTTTCAGTGTCTGTCTGGGAAAGAGGCGCCTTGTAGTTCAGATAAACGTCACGGTCTTCGCCGTTTTCGTTTTTATTTAGAATAACAACATCACCGTTTTCAAGCTTGACAACCGCTTGCATCTTATGGATCGCGCCATCCTGATATCCGGAAACGTCGGTAACGATAGTAAACCTTGACTCTCCACCTGCGGCAATAACTTGACGCTCGGCGTATTTAGCGAACGCTCCATACACGGGCTCTCCGCCGTCAACAGTATATCCGTAACTGTTGATCTTCATCTTTTGATTTCCGAACCAGCCGTGCATTGCAACAGTTTTAATATTGCCCTTTGATCCGTCAACCAGCTTCTTTTTGGCACTAACCGCACCATTGCCATTGGCAACTCTCATATTGTTCACAAAAATCTGATCATATGAAAGCCGGTCTCCGTTTTCAGATGAAAAATTACGCAATACCGGACTGGGTTCAGCGACGTCCGTCTGAGAATGAACGGGCGCTGAAGGCGAAGTGGCTGTGACAGATTCTTCCGACTGAATCTCATTCGCAGGCAGATCCGTTTCTGCTTCCTCTTTCCCGATAATCTCGGTCTTAACAGCAGGCGGATCATTCTCAAGTGCGTCGTGCGGTCTGTCAAAATACCCGCGAGATATAGTGCGCGTCTGCGACAGTTTGTCAAATTTTATGACGTAACTTCCGCGCTTTTCATCTATACCGACGATCTTTCCGTGACCGAACGCATGATGAACTACGTCTGACCCTACTCCAATACCTTCCTTCGGCTCCGGAGGCGGTGTGTTCCTTCGAATATAACCGTACGCCTCACGCATCAAGTCGTCGGATATTTTACCTATTCGCGTATAATTCTCAATGCCTATTTCATTTAAGAAACGGGATGGCAGTTTTTTGATTCCTTTTTCTGACATTCCCTCGGAATCCATTATAAACAGATACTCTTTCGCTCTCGTTATCGCCACGTAGCAAAGACGGCGTTCTTCCTCCAAACCGAGTTTTTTGCGTTCTTCTATCGTTTTTGAAGAGGGGAAAATACCTTCGGTAAAACCTACAATAAACACCACCGGGAACTCCAGACCTTTTGCGGAGTGAATAGTCATTAGTTTGACCGCCTCGCGCGGTTTTTCTTCATCTTCGCCTGATTGAAGCGCGATCTGCATCAAAAACTCGGAAAGCGTCAGATTTTCACCAAAAGAGCGCTCGAATTCGTTCGCGATACGTTTGAATTCGGAAAGGTTCTCCAAACGCTCCTCATCGCCAAGTTCCCTTATATACTGTTCGTAACCGGATTCAACAGTTACGCGATTGACGATCTCGGAGATTCTCGCAGATTCGGAAAATTGTCGCATCGTGTCAATGAAATTGACAAATTCATCTGCTCCGCTTGCCCTGAAAACAGATTCGTTAAGATTGTATTTCAGCGTTTTGTAAAAACTCTTTTTCTCTTCTGTGTCGAATACTGTAATTGAATTATCTTTGAGAGTCTCGAGATAAGCCATTTTCGACCTGCCGAATTTTCGGCGCGGAGTATTGATGATACGTTTGAAGGACACGTCATCATCAAAAGCGATCAAACGCAAATATGCGATAATATCCAGGATCTCCATTCGCTGATAGAATTTGACGCCGCCGTAGATCTCGTAGGGGATGTTGTTCTCGACAAACTTCTTTTCTATAACGCGGGAGAGAAATCCGGATCTGTACAGTACCGCAAAATCCGAATAAGAATACCCTTTTGTCCTTTTCAGACTGCGGATATTGTCGACAATGACCGTGTTCTCGGCATCATCACTTTTTGAATGAAAATGGGTAACGACAGCCCCGTTCTCGGACTTTGTGAAAAGATCCTTTTTCAGTCGGAGCTCATTCTTTTCTATCAGATGGTTAGCACAACGCAATATCTGCGGGGTAGAACGATAATTCTGATTCAAAAAGATCGTTTCCGTCGGATTATGCGTCTTATCAAAATCTACGAGCAGTTTGACGTCAGAGCCGCGCCATTCATAAATATTCTGATCAGGATCGCCGACGATCATTAGATTCTTATATTTGCCCGAAAGAATATCTACAAGCGCTAATTCACGCTTAGAACTGTCCTGAAACTCGTCGACCTGGATATAGTTAAGCCTGTCCTGCCATTTTTCTCTGATTTCAGCATCGGTCTCGAGAAGATAGAGCGCAAAACTCATCAGATCGCTGAAATCAAGAGAATAAACTGCTTTCTGCCGCTGCATAAACTCCTCAATGATCTGATCATCCTGATTATTGATCGCCGCCATGATCTGGCAAGGCTTCGGATTACAGAATCTAGGAACATAATCAGTTCTACTCTTCACAAAGTTTATTTTCTTGAGTATGTTTTCAAAGCTTGCGTAATCAAGCTTCAATTCGTGTTTTTGATAGATATCCTCAAGGATAGCCTTCTGCTGGGAAGTATCAATTATCTGAAAGCCTTTTGTAAAAAAGAGTTTTTCCGGATCTTCGCGCAGCAGTCTCGCACAGAAGCCGTGATACGTACAAATAAGAGAAGTATCATATTCCGGGCCGATCAGCGCTCGAATTCGCTTCTTCATTTCGCCGGCGGCTTTATTGGTAAATGTTACGCACAGGATGTTGGCGGAGTCAATACCATACTCCTGTACGAGATACGCATATCTACTGACGAGGAGCTTGGTCTTCCCGCTTCCGGCACCGGCAATCACACGCACATATCCTTCCGTCGCCCTGACCGCCTCGATCTGTTTATTGTTCAATTTATCGAATAAGTTCATAAATCAAGCCTCTCCGAATCCGATAGTTACATTATACGCGAAAAGAAGTACCGAAACCGGTATATTACTCAGCCAAACGCGTCTCTCCGTTGTTTGCATTGGAATCGTCCGGCAGAAATTCGATAATGTCATCAAGTTTACAGCACAGCGCAGCGCAAATGTTGCGGAGTGCTTCAGTGCTCACATCCTGGTTCTTACCCATTTTTGTCATCGTGTAGTGACTGACGTGAGCGAGCTGCTCCAGATCCTTACGGTCCATGTCCCGATCCAATAAGATGTGCCATAACTTTTTATAACTGACTGCCATATCTTCCTCCGAGTGAATGGATTTCTCGAATGAGAGTATACTCATCTATCTTAATCTATTATAGCAAAGCCCACTCTAAAAGTCAAGCTCAAAATATGAATTTCGTATCTCGCGTTACAAATTCACGAGCACTAATAGTAAGGAATAGTATATTCCGTGCCTTTTTCTCAACTGTCAGTTGAATTATACTTGCTTTTAAATCCCTTCTAATACGAGAAATTATCTGCTACAATATTCTTGACTCAAAAAAAGGAGAATTCACAAAATGAAAGAAACAATTGGGCAAATCATCCGTCGGTTGCGAAAAGAGCGGGATCTTACACAAGAAGAACTGGCTGAGAAATTAAACATATCTTCACAAGCAATTTCAAAGTGGGAAAACGGTTCGACAATACCGGATATTTCGCAGGTTGTTCCGCTTGCTAAACTGTTCGGCATATCGACAGATTATCTTCTCAGTAATGAAACAACTATAAGAGACGGCAGAAACCAAGTTACGTATCCACTATGGGTCATGGGAATATATAATACTGACGCGTATGCACACTTATATAATTTTACTATTGAGTTGATTCCTATATTTCAAAGAAATATGAGTGAAAAGAGTTTTTTAGATATTGAATATCATGAAAAGGACAATGATGGTATAATTGAGGTTACACACTATTGGATAACTAAGGATGAAGTATTCAAATTCCGCGGCGGAGACAGCGAAGCCTGTAAAGAGGCTACTCTCCGAATTTGTGAAAAAGGAATATATGGCCATGTAATTTAAACAATCTCTATCAGAACAAGCGATAATCTATCCAACAGAGCCCAGATAACAGTATCGTTCATGACCGCCAATCAATCGCCACTCGACATATAATTGTAGGTGTTTTCGTTTTCAGAAGCGTGTCTTTCGTTTTGGCCAAAAATCAATTCCCTCAGCATGCTTATTCATATATCAAAAGAGGTCACATTATTATGCATGGATGTTCTGACCACTTATCTGACCCCAACCAGCGACGGAGCGTAAGGAAACAACGGAGAAATCGGGCTGAAAACCATGCGAAAGGGCTCCAAAACGGCCGAAAAACGTCCAAAAACGGGTATCGGAAGGATCGTGGTTTGTTTGGGACCACGATGCCGCGAGTTCGAGTCTCGCCACTCCGACCACAAAACGGCCGGTATCGGGCATAAGCAACCTGATACCGGCGCGTTTTTTGTGTCAAGTTTTTTGCCTGCTTAAAACTACTAATCTATCGGACTACCACTATCTATTTCGCCACCTACACCTGCTCCTCCATAATCATCAGACGTTGCAATAATATCCTTTGCCTCTAAAATAACTATTTCTATCTTCACATCATCATATAACTCTTTCATCCGTCTCACTCCTTTCAAGTTATTATGTTCTTAACAACACCGCAAACTATATGCTGTATATTGAATTCATCAATATAAACCAAATATGCTAAAACAAATACTTTCTCGTCCTGATCTACATTTTTTTTCGTCCATGTATGAGTACGCGTCAATCCTCTTTCATCCACTATTTTCCCTGAAAGCGCTTGTATCGTTGCATTATATATTTTCTGATTCACATCAGTAACTGTATCCAATACACTTGCATCAGAAACTTTATCTGATCCTATCGATATTAACACTCCTGCTCTAGATATAATACATCCGGCCGGCACAAAAATATGCTCAGCAAAAACCACACCACTGTCATTCGTCTTCATATCCACTATATCTACGGATGCTTTTTCACTGCTGTCATATCCATGCTTTGGGAGCACTTCTACACCGGTTCCTTCCACCGGTTCACCATTAATTGTTGCGACCGGCTGAATAGAATACACTTTGTCAACATCGACATCTGATATAGTAGCCGTATATTTACCTGTAACATCATCTTTCGTACCTGCAAATTCCATAGTAGTATTCATATAATCCCGGTATCTAAACCTTACTTTTAAAACTTTGGCAATTATTTCACTGTTAATTACAGTTGTTAAAAACATTTTGCCTTCGTCTATACTAACAGTCATTTTTGTGATCAAAGATTCCTCACTGTATAAAAAAGTGATTTCAGACACCTCGGTTCCTTCGCTCACTGTTACTGTTTCTACAGTGCATTCCTTCGGTTCTGACCCATTATTAAATATCACAACCGGCTGTATAGCATATATTGTATTAACATGAATACCTGATACCGTAGCTGTATATGCATACGACTTTTCATCCTTTTTGCCCGTAATCACTTTATCGGCAACTTGGTATCTAAATGTTACACTATCAATAACATCACTGCTTTCACAATTAACTTCAGCCTCTAATTTCATATTACCAACGTTATCTATATTAACTTTCGTAATTTTTACAGATGAACTCCGGTCAGAAACATACACTGCATTCAAAACACAATCTTTCGCTACTCGAAAAGCAACCTCTCTGTTTGTTGATATTTTCACATCATCAAGTAACCAGTGAGAAAAAGTCTTTCCGGTTGTATCAACGTATCTCTCTATTTCATCTGCATTAAATGTTAAATATTCACTTGCAGCAAAATCACGAAACAATCTCTCTGCAACTACATCGTTACAACATACAGTAACTGTGTATTTGCCATCCAGGCCCGGGATACTGGAATCTGCAGCTTCACTGGTGCGGCTAAAAACGCCCTCCACAGTAAATGTCGTCGCCGCTGTACCTAATTTATTTGCTACCTCATTCTTGGCTTCTTCTGTAGTATAAAGATTTCCACTGACAGTATTTACATCACCGTTAACCTTCCAACCGTCAAGCTTAAACCCATAAAAATTCATTTCGGGAAAACTTATATCATCATTTGTTGTATAAGTTACTATTTCCCAAATTTGTTTTTCACCATTCAAATCGGCTGCAAATTTTATAATTTTTTCATTTTCATCTCTACACCTGATCTCAAACTCAACATCTTCAGATATAATAAATTCATAAACTGAAGAATCTGTTACCAACTTTCCGTTTGAATACCATCCAATGAAACTGCTATCAAATTGTGTATCATTTAAATACATCAGTTTAAGCACAGTCCCGGCCTTTATTTCATCGATTTTCACTTTACCGGCATCTGTTATGCTCACGCCTGCGTCATCCGAGTTTGAAATATGTTTGTTGGAACTTATCGTCAAAGCACACAAAGCAGCTTCATCACCACCAGGGTTACGTGAGTCAAGCTCTGACACTTTAGGCGGCCAATTATCTATCGTTGTCTCAGTGTCATACGCAAATCCCTTCAAGTGTGGGTAAAAATAATACCCTGATTCACTCCCTTTTACAAGCCATATCTCTGATAAAAGACCCGGCATATTATCCACGTTTTCAGTAATATATGTTCCTATAGTCATATCTTCTGTAGTAAGTTTGCACTCAGCAAACTCCTTATTCCCTACGGCACTGTCTAAACTACACCGCCAAAAATCATAGTAGCAATTTTCAACTGCACTATCATCACTCATAGATCCTGCTATAGCTCCTGCATAAGACTGCAGTACTTCTCTATTATAAACTTTCTTATCCGACTCTTTAATATAAACCACACGCTTACTTTGCGCAGCTGTGATTTTTCCGGCGCTGCAGTTATAGCAGTTTTTTATTGAGCCACTATTATAACCTGCTATACCTCCGGCATTAATTTTATTTATTGATTCAACATAATAAATGTTATTGTAATCATCAGTTAACTTAAAACCGGCTTTAATAGCTGTACTTCCACAATTGTAGCAATCTTGTATCGTACCTTCATTTTTACCTACCAGCGCACCTACATTTACATTCATATTTTTCACGCAGGGACTTATACCAGTACCTCCGACAGTTCCGCTTCCGCTTAAATAGCATTGCTGTATTTTTCCATAATTTAACCCTGCTATGGCACCCACAAAGACATCTGTATTTTGTGCCGATTCATTGCTAGGAGAAATAGCATTAGCATTGATTTTTGGATTTACTATACCAATATTTTTTGCTACGCCCCCTTGACCTATGTACCCAAAAAGTCCCGCATACACACTTTGGCTTTCAGTCGGTTTAGATTTATCAATTGTACAACGCAATCCCGTGATAGTATGACCACAGCCATCGAAGGTCCCAATGTACTTGATCTGAGCGTTTCCACTTCCGGAACCATCACCTATTGGGATCCATTTATCATCATTACAGGTAATATCCGCAGTGAGTATAGCATTTACATTTGCATTACCGGCATTTACCATTTTGGCAAACTGTTTTAATTTCTCATAACTATCTATCTTATATACACCACGTGGAGGCCAATCAGCTATATCTTTTGTCGTATCATACACAAATCCGTGCAAATGCGGATAACAATCACAACTCAAACCTCCGCTTTCGTATTCTAAACCGGGATACCATGGTGACTCCTCTCCCGCTTCAAAGTTCATATTACCGGGATCTATAGCATTTTCTCCGGTCATGCTGTCTGTGGTGAGGCCGGTAACGCTCGTGCCGCTTCCTTCTCCGTCCCCGATAGCCTTCCAGTTATTTTCTTTTGTTGCGCCATTAATTGCATATACATTTCTGTCATAGTAGCAGTTTGTTACTGTACCTTCATTTTTCCCTATTACTCCACCTATCGTTGCTGCTGATATGTCATCTCTTCCACAATGATAAGCGTACTGTACTGTACCGCTATTGTAGCCTGCCAGCCCTCCTGCAGCAGTTGCAGCTTTGATCACACCGTTTCCACAGTTATAACAATTCAATATCTTTGCACTACTGCCATCATTATATCCTGCCAGTGCCCCGGCATATGAACTACCTGAACCTTTTGCACTGATATCACCTGACCCGCTGCGATAGCTCTTTTCTATCGTACCCTGATTATATCCTATCATACCTCCGGCACACGTCGGTTGGTTAGCACCGGTTGCTGATACTGTTGCATTTCCACAGTTATAGCAATATGTTATAATAGCGTCAGGTCCGTTCCAGCCTACAAGTGCACCGGCATAATAATTACTATCTTTTTTTATTAAAGAATATTTAGCTTGTATATCACCTGATCCACTACAAAAAGTTTTTTCTATATTTCCGTTATTATATCCAACTATACCTCCGGCAGCTGCCTTTTTTTCCGCTACTGAAAGATTCGCTATTATATTAGCACTCCCACGATTTTCACAAACTGTTATAGTAGCACCGGTCTCATTATACCCAACCAATGCACCGACATACGCATCGCTGCGAGCCACTGCTTTAATCTCGCCACTGCCATCACTATAGCATTTTTCTACTATACCCTCATTGTATCCTACCAACCCACCTACATAGGAAGTATTGTTAACGTTCGAGTTATTAGAAATTGAAGAAATAGTATTTTCACCACTGCTATAGCTAACAGTTATAGTTCCCTTGTTATATCCTGCTATACCTCCGGCATAATCTTCTTGAATATTACTATTAGAACTGCCGGATTTGACCTCTACATTAACATTGCTTTTAATCTGAATTCCAGTTAGATTGCCTTCATTGTATCCTACTAAAGCACCTGCATACACTCTGCCGGTAGAAGAACTTTGGCACGTAATATCCGCATCTTCTATACATATATTTTCTACTGTACCGTCGGTATCTATCCAACCAAAAAGTCCTGCACACTCAGGCTTAAAGTCAACACCGTTATTACTCAAACCCTTGATCGTATAAACGTTACCATCTTTACCGGAAAAAGTCCCTTTATACGCATGGTCTTCATTATCTCCTATCGGAGTCCAGTCTCTGTTATCATAACATTCAAAACTCTTCGTGAGCACTGCATTTAAAGTTGGATCAGATATATAGGTTGTTCCGTTAAATTCGCCGCCATTCACCATAACAGCAAACAATTGTAAATCATTATAGTTATTTATTTCAAACGTAGTACCACTTTTACTATCACCTCTGCTCACAGGTGCAGTATTTCCGGTAGTTGTGATACCTTCCGCCACACTTGATGTCCCCTTTTCATCTGATGATACAGTTACAGTAGTATCACCTGAGTCCGATGATTTTTTTTCATCAACTGTAGTCGCAGCTTTTGTATCCGAACCTTTCACAGCATGTTCACTCATACATCCCGCAAAAGACACACACGATATCACTAAAGTTATACACAAGAATATTAAGATCCACTTACATGTTTTTTGTTTCATAGAAATCAAAAACACCTCCGGTGTATAATATGATTAGTTTTATCACGGCTGAGAGCATTTGTCAATATTTTAGGTCAATTTTTTTGACTTTTTGTGCGAATATTTGACAAAATAAACTATATGGATCCGTTCTTCTGTCGCGTCCGATTACATATATGATACAAAAAAAGCATCGTACCGTAGTACGAATTACCTCTGACCACTCATCAGACCCCAACCAGCGGCGGAGCAGACGGAAACAATGGAGAAATCGGGCTGAAAACCAGGCGAATGTGGTCCAAAAGGGGCAAAAAACGCCTAAAAACGGGTATTGGAAGGCTCGTGGTTTGTTTGGGGCCAGGATGCCGCAGGTTCAAATCCTGTCACTCCGACTGAAAAACGGCCGAAGCGCGGCAAATTTGCCCGGGTTTCGGCCTGCTTTTATGCATTTTTGAAGAATGCCGACAGGCCTCGATCTGCCTGACCACTTATTTGACCGGAACCAGGAAAAGGATAACGTTTTGTCACCGATTTATCGCCGATATATTGTTCTTTGTCGGCGATATAATATAATGAGCATTATTGTGTGAAAAACATAAAAAGGATTTCAACTTGCCAACCACTTGTCAGCCACTTGTCAAACTGATATTTTTAGTTGTCAAACTTTGTGTTTCGCTTGACAAGCGCGGTTTATAGTAGAATACTATTGGTGATCTTGTCAGTAGGTTGCCAAGGGTCGGTTCGATTGACAGTTCCCGAAAGGCCAAACAGACTTGTCCATCAATACGTGCGGATCCATATCTTTCACGTTGACGCCGCCCACCAGCACCTCGCCGGAAGAGACGTCCCAGAAGCGCGGGATCAGGCTCGCGGCAGTAGTCTTGCCGCCGCCCGAAGGGCCCACCAGCGCCACCGTCTGGCCGGGCAGTACCTTGAACGAAACGTGCTCCAGCGCCGGGACGTCCGTACCTTCGTAAGTAAACGTAACGTCTCTGAACTCAACGCCGTTGTCAACAGGCATCTGGGGATCGTCAGTTATTTCAAGCGTCGGAGCGTTCATGACCGTATCGATCCGTGCAAGGGCGGTCTTGGCGAGCATAAGGCCGCTTGCCGCAAACATGATCCTTGCCAGCGCCGTGGAAACTATCGCCGAGAATACTGCGTAGAACGCGAAATTCGTGATAAATCCGGCAAAATTTCCTCCCGCCAGCGCGGAGGGCGCGATCAGCAGGACGACCGGAACGAGGAAGATGAAAACGCCTTCGGTACAGGTCAGATTGACCGACTGGGGCACGCGGCAGACGCCTCCCGTATATCGCTCCGCCTTGCTGCTGTAATCTTCTATGGCCGCCTTGAACGCCTTGAATGAATACACGGTCTGCTGAAACACCTTGACGACCGGGATGCCTCGCACGTATTCGGTGCCGGCTTTGCTCATCGCGTCCTGGGCCTGCTGATATTCCATCATCAGTTTTGCGTTTTTGCCGCCCATCATGGCAAACATTGCCCCGACGGAGATGACTGCGGCAACGAGACACGCCGCGCCCATGCGCCAGTCGAACACGAACATCAGCACCAGCATCCCTATGAACATTGCCGCCGTTCCGACAATATCCGCAAGGTTGTGCGCCAGCAGCGTTTCGGTCTCTGCGGCGCCTCCGTCCAGGCGGTTGCGCAGGAGCCCCGAGGCGTTGTTGTCAAAGAATCCCAGCGGCGTTTTCATCATATGGGCAACGCCCTGTTTTCTGATATTAGCCGCGGTGCGGAACGCCGCGAGGTGCGTGCACATCAGCGCCGCGAAATATACTATTATGCCTCCGAAGGCAAAGCCGAAGGCCATCCAGCCGTATTTTGCGATCTCCGTTGCCTGAGTCCAGTCGGGCGCCACGTTGATCAGATCTCTTGCCGCCAGCCAGATGCAGACGTACGGGATCATACCCATGATCATTGCGACCGCCGACAGGAACATCCCCAGGAACGTCAATACCTTGTACTTCCCTGCGTAGCCGAGCAGCACGGAGATCTCGTTTGCTTTTTTCTCTTTTTTCATATCGTCCTCCTACCTGCCGGACAGGCCGCGCTTCCTGTATTCCTCTGACGAAAGGGAGACGAAAGTGTAGCCGGTGTCGGTAATTGCCCTTTTCAGCACGTCTTCGTCTGCCGCGTTTTCAGACAGGAACGTGGCCTCCCCGCTCTTCCTTGACGCGGATACTTTTTTCGCGCCGGGAAAGACTCTTCTTATCGTGTCGCAGATATGCGCCTCGCACATACCGCACGCCATGCCCTCGATCTTGACCGTGATCTTGTTCATATGAATCCCTCTTTTCATTCTGCGTTTTTAAGCGCTTCTACCATATCTATTTTTCTGTTTTTACGTGCCACCATCCAGCCTACGAGCAGCGAAACGCCGAACGTAAGGAGTATCGAAACTGCGTACGTCAGCGGGCCCAGCATCAGTTTCATTTCGTACTCGGACGCGAGGGCCGAGAGCATCCACTGAAGCGTTCCGACGCCGGCGGGAAGTCCGATGATCACGCCTATCACCGTCAGCCAGATGTTCTGGGAGATCAGCAGCCTTCCTATCTTTCTGCTCCTGAATCCGAGGACTTTAAGCGTGGCAAGCTCGCGGGAACGCTCCACGTAGCTCATAACGCCGAGATTGTACAGCACCACGATGCCCAGGATCACAGCGGCAATGACGAGTATTATCACCATTCCGTCCATGATCTGTACGAAGCTGGCAAAAGAGTCCATAAGCTGGCGCTTGTCCTGCTTGCCGGTGAGCAGGGACGACGACGGTATCTCGCTTGAATCCTTTTCCGTATAAACGGCGGAAACGCTGTAATCGATCCCCAGTTCGTCCGCAAGTTTGTCGGTCATGGTGACGCTCTCGGTCATGATCGAGCGGTTGTAGCCCACGACCTTGACGCGGTACGTTTCTTCCCCTCCGTAAGGCGAAAATTCGATGTACTCCCCGATCTTTGCCCTGTCGGCGAGCCGCAGGCAGAGGTAAACGCCGTCGTTGCGAAGGGAGATGGGCCTGTTGTCCGCGTCGATCACGTCGAACCGGCCCCTGCCGTTGTGCACGATATCCAGCGTGGCGGTGTATCCGTCAATGCTTATGCCCGAATAGCTTTCCCAGTCGGCGTCAAGTTCTTCGATCAGCCTTGCCGCGTCTTCCCGCCCCGTACCGTCGGCGAGGTTGACCTTCGTAGCGTAGTGGGATATGCCGTTGTCCAGAAGGTCCAGAAACCCCGCCATGGTATCGCGCATGCCGAGGCCTCCCACGAGCAGGACCATGCATCCCACGATGCCGATCAGCGTCATAACGAAACGGCTTTTATGGCGCATAAGGTCGCGCACGTTCCATTTCGTGGCAAAGTTCATTTTTGAGAAGAACGGCAGCTTTTCGAGAAGAGATTTTTTCATCTTCTTAGGCGTATATGGACGGAGCGCGTCCGCCGCGGTGCCTTTGAGCTGTACACGGACGGAAAGAAAACTGATCAGCGCAAGGACCAGGACCGTAAGCGCGATCACGGGCCAGCAGAACGCAGGCGTCGCCGCAGTCCAGTCGGGCATATCAAAATAGGTGCCCATCATGCCGTTTTCGCTCATTACGGCTTTGCACACGAAATAGCCCAGCACTCCGCCCAGCGCCGATCCGACGATCCCTATGATCAGGCCGTAGCACGAATAATGGAGCAGAATCGTCCGGTTTTTAAAGCCCAGCGCTTTCAGAATGCCTATCTGCGTCTTCTCTTTCGCGGCAATACGGTGCATCGTGGTCACCATCGTAAGTATCGCTATTGCCAGAAACAGCACGGGCAATATGGACCCCATAGCCTTGCCCTCGGTGGCCTCTCCCATCGCCTCCTTGTAAACGGCGTGATCTTCTTTGGATACGACCATCAGCGTTCTGCCGAGCTTCTCCCTGACCGCGTCTTCCAGTTCCGTTTTTTTCATTCCGGAGCGCAGATTGATCTGTGCGAAGACCCTGTCTGCGGCCCGGTCGAGCATTTCGTCGGTAACCATGGCCTCGGCCTGCGTCTTTGCGGCATCTTCGGGAAGGCCCGCCTTACAAAGTTCATCGCAAACGGTACGGAGCGCTTTTTCTTTCAAGACCGATCTCAGTTTTGCAGGCGAAACGTATGCGAAACCGAATGTGTTGAAGTCCGGCATGACCTGGTTGCTGTCGGCAAGGCAGATCATATTCTCTCCGGATTTGATCAGCCCGACCACTTCGCATTCGATATCGGTGCCCTGAAATTCAAGAGTAAGCGTATCGCCTACGGCAATGCCATTACGTTTCGCGAATTTGTCGGAGAGCCAGATGCCTTCTCCGTTTTCATCGTATTCTTCGCCGCTCATAAGCGTGAACGTGGAGACGGTATAATTTTCCGAAACGTTGAGCGAAAGCGCCTTTTTGCCGTCGCCCTTAATATCGATGTTGACCGCCAGAAATCTCGTGGCCGCGTCAACGCCCTCCACGGAGGCGATCTTTTCGAGTTCCTCTTTCGTAAACCCGGTCTCTGAATACAGGCGGTAATCGGCATATTTAGTATCTTCAAAGAAATTCAGAACGTCGTATTCTATGGTCTTCCATTCCATGTTGAAGCCGAGGAAGATACCGATGCCGAGGGTCATCATTATGACCATGGAAATGAACTGCGCTTTGTAACTCCAAGCGGTGCGGAGCAGTTTTCGTAAAAGCATCACCACTCCACCTCGTCAGCGGAAAGCGGTTCTTTCTGCTCTTCTATGGAGCGGATCTTTCCGTTTTTGACGCGGATCACCACGTCCGCCATTTTTGCGATATTCTGGTTATGCGTGACTATGACGATGGTCTTGCCGTAGTTTTTCGCCATATCGAGCAGCAGCTTTAATACCATCACTCCCGTTTCCGAATCGAGGGCGCCGGTGGGTTCGTCGCACAGCAGTATCTTGGGATTCTTACACAGTGCGCGTGCAATGGAGATGCGCTGCTGTTCTCCGCCGGAAAGTTCCGAGGGGAAGTTGTTCAGATGGTCCAGAAGCCCTACCCTGCCGATGATATCTTTTGCGTCCAGAGCGTTCTTAGATATTTCGTTAACGAGTTTTACGTTTTCGTACACCGTAAGCGTAGGGATCAGGTTGTAGAACTGGAACACGAAACCGACGGTGGAAGCGCGGTAGTCCGCAAGCTCGTTGTCGGAGAGTTTCGAAATGTCAGCGCCGGAAACGGTGATCGTTCCCTCGCTCGGGCTGTCAAGGCCTCCGAGCAGATTCAGGAGAGTGCTCTTGCCCGCGCCCGAGGGGCCGAGGATCACGACGAACTTGCCCTCGTCGAGGGTAAAACTGACCTTATCCAGTGCGCGGAGCTCATGATCCCCCGCTTTGTAGATCTTCGAAACGTTTTCAAAATGTACGATAGACATATTGTCCTCCTTTGGCAGTTAGCACAGACTAACTTCATATGTAAAAATCAAGGGCTCGAAGCCCCTGTCTTGTTTACGTATTCATCCGAGCGCCACGTCCAGCGCCATCATTGCCGTAAAGCCGAATGCGAACATCACGACGCCCACGTTGGAATGCTTCCCCGCCGACATTTCGGGGATCAGCTCCTCCACGACCACGTAGATCATTGCCCCGGCCGCGAAAGAGAGCAGGTACGGCATGGCGGGCACGAACAGCCCTGCGAACAGTACGGTCAACAGCGCCCCGATCGGCTCTACCGCCCCGGACAACGCCCCGTCGATAAACGCCCTGCATTTCGTCTTGCCCTCCGCATGGAGCGGCATCGATATGATCGCGCCCTCCGGAAAGTTCTGTATCGCTATCCCGAGGGACAACGCCAGAGCGCCTCCCGCGGTGATCTCGGCGGAGCCTGAAAGCAGTCCCGCGAACACCACGCCGACGGCCATTCCTTCCGGGATGTTGTGCAGCGTGACGGCCAGCACCATCATAGTAGTCTTTTTGGCCTTGCTTTTGAGGCCCTCCGCCTGCTGCGCGTTCATATGCAGGTGAGGGATGATCTTGTCCAGCAGGAGCAGGAACAGGATACCGAGCCAGAAGCCGGCGAACGCGGGCAAAAACGCCCATCTGCCTTTATCGGCGCATTGGTTCATTGCCGGGATAAGCAGGCTCCAGATCGACGCCGCGACCATCACTCCCCCCGCAAAGCCGGTCAACGCGCGCTGTACGGTGAGGCTCAGCTGCTTTTTCATAAAGAATACGCAGGCGGAGCCCAGCGCCGTGCCTATAAACGGTATCGCTATTCCTTCAGCAACTTTCAGCCACATACGGCCTCTCCTTTTCCTCATCGAAAACGATGGATCCGGTCTACCGGAGAACGCCAGGACCTCGTCGGTTAGCGTACGCTAACTATTTTAGCCTCTCATTCCACGCTTGTCAACAGGGGCGTTTTAATTTTGCCGTTTTTCGCGATCTGTTTCCCGGCATTCCCCTTGGCCGACCTTAATGAATTTAATTTCAGTGAAACGATATTCATTTGACCGGGCAGTTACAAATAACGTGCGTATTGGTGTATAATAACAAAAGAAGAGATTTCATGAGAGGCCGGCACGTTCGGCGGCAATAAAAACGGTTGGAGGTCAATTATGGTGGGAAAATATAAAGTTATAACGCTGTGCGGCAGCACGCGGTTCAAAGACGAATTTATCGAGGCACAGAAGCGGCTTACGCTGGAGGGCAATATCGTCATCAGCGTCGGGCTGTTCGGCCATTCCGGGGACAACGAAGTCTGGTCCGAGGGCACGAAGGAGATGCTGGACGATATGCACAAGCGCAAGATCGATATGGCAGACGAGATCTTCGTGGTCAACGTAGGCGGATATATTGGCTCCAGCACCCGGTCTGAGATCGATTACGCGCTGAAGACCGGCAAGGTCGTGAAGTACCTGGAGGAGACTGGTACGGAAAAGTATTGGTAGGTAATGCAGTGCGTCCTGCCGTGCTTCCTGCTGCATCTCCCGGCCTCGGTCCGGTCCGGCACGACTGGCACGCCGTTATGCTTTTTTTCTGTACAACAATATCCTGCTCATGCGTGGTTCCGGGATCGTAACTACGAGGCCATTGTCCGCGAGCTCCGAGCCGCTGAGCTCGAACGATCCGCCGCTGTCAACGTCGTTGACGGTGTATATGCTGCCGTTGTCCAGCCCTTCCAGCGGATAGCGTGAGGTCTCGCAATTTGACCCTTCGCGCCTGAACGCTATCACGATGCCGTCCCCTTGTTCGGGCCTGTCGTACCGGTATGCCGCCCAGCCGCCGTGGGCGTACGACCAGCCGCAATTCTCCAGCGGATAGAAGTCGCAAGAGAAATATTGCCTGAGCGCCCGGTATTCGTCGCACATTTTTGCCATCCATTCGAACTGTTCTTCCGTGGGCGTGGGGCGGTCGGTCCACCACCAGCTGCCTACGTATGCCGGGGCGTATGCGCTGCGGGTGGCGTATGTGTCTCCGGCTTTTTTGCACACGCCGCCGGAGCAAGGGATAAGGCGTTCGAAACCGAAGCTCTGGGTCTGTATCACGTCCGGGTCGCAGTCGGGCTCGCAATATGCGTCGGTGCGCCACACGGGGATGGCGCGGCGGAGAGACTCGATATCGATCCTGCGGCCGCCGGAAGCGCAGTTGTCGATCACCAGCTCCGGGTATCTTGCCCGCAGATCGTCCCACAGCTTGTAAAGGTTCATGATATATTTGATCTCGTTGATGCCGCCGCGGTACATTTCGTCGGTGATGCGCCAGGACTGGAGAGGCTCCATGTTGAAGTCTTGACGGAAGCAGCCGATGCCCAGCCGGTCGATGAAACCGCAGATCAGGTCGAACAGGTATTCGCGCACTTCGTCTTTTTCCAGCCGCAGCAGCAGGTAGAAGCCGTCGAGGGGGTACAGCCAGTCGGGGTGGTCAACGACCAGATCGGTCCCGGGATAAGCGCGTTCGGGCTCCATCCACAACAGCAGCCGCATGCCAGAGTCGTTGACCGCTCGGACAACGTCTTTCAGCCCGTCGGGGTGCTCGTCTGGCCGGACCTGCCAGTTGCCCACCTGCTTGTACCAGTCGGAGGCGCCGGGAGCGCCGCCCTTGCCGTACCAGCCCGCGTCGATCCAGTAGTAATCGGCCTTGATGCCGTGTTGACGGAACTTTTCCAGATGGAACAGGTGCTTTTCGGTGGTCATGCCCATACCCTCCAGCGCGAATGGGTAGCGGTCGGGCGTGTAGGGGCAGAGCTCGTTCTTTATAAGGCGGCGGAAGATGTTGCCGCCCCGGACCCGGGTGCCTTCGTATTCCATCAGCAGAACGGAGGAAGTGCGGATGCGCTCGCCGGGATGCAGCTTGAAAGAAGTGTATTCCAGGCCTGTCCTGATCTGCACGATCTCCCCGTCGAGATGAGAGAAGGAAGCGTGCCACTGGCCGGACCAGCCCACGGCAACGATCAGTCCCCTGCCCCGGGCGTAAACGTCGAAGAAGGGCATCTGGCCGCTGGCGGAACGGCCTCCGTTGGGATGGTAGTCCGCGGCGGCGCCGAGGGGCAATACTTTTCGGTGTACGGAGAATTCGGACACGGTCTTTTCGGCCAGTAGATAGCTCTCGTAGCTGGCATTGCCGGAAGTATCGAACACGGCAACCTGTCCTGTCCGGCCCGTTGTCCCGGCTCCTTCCCCGCTCCCGCCGGCGAAGCACCATGCCGCGTCGCAGTCGCGTATATCGCTGATCAGGCCGCTGTCGCGGTCGCCTGTATTCTCGAACCAAAGCGTCCAGCTTATGGCGTTGTAGGCGGGCCATTCTTCGATATGCAGCTCGATCCTGAGCCCGTCGCCCGGCTCGTAAAGCCTGCCGTAATCCGCAGGCGTCACTTTTGCGTCTGCCAGGTCGAAGGGCTTATTGCGGTAGTTAAATGAAAAACGCGGAACAATATCCATATCGCGGACCTCCTCTTTTCGCCGGCTGATCCTACTCGTAAAACGCCAGCGTTTCGTCCATATATTGCCGGAAATAACCGGCCCGTTCGTCAATAAATCCGGCGACGTCCTCGAAGGACCTCTCCCAGCAAGAATAGTCGTAGGCGGAATATATCTTGCCCTTCGACTTCCAGTATTCAATGTGGCGCTTCATCTCGCCTGCGGCCAGCGACCGGAACGAAGCGGCGGTCTCCGCCATATGTTTTGCCTCGCCTTCCGAGCATAAAAGGCCGCAATAATATTTGAACCTGTCCCGGAACCCTTCGGATCTCAGCAGGAAATCGAAAAGCCCCTGCAGCTTCATATCGTCGCCGTAAAGCCCGGTGGACGCGTCGTATTCGTATCCGCTGCCACGGCGGTAAAACACCAGCAGCCTGTAAAACGTGTCTGTATCCGCCATGGAGTAGGTGGTCCTGGACACCCTGGAAGGCTCGTCGTGGAGGGCGAAGCACAGGTCCATGTCCCGGATCACGAAGCGCCATTTTCCGTCGGAATATTCGCTGCCGGAAGCGGCGCCGGTATAGCGCCAGACCATTGCGTTGTTCTGGGGCCAGTCCGTGTTGCACAGGTACAGCATGACGGCCAGGTACGCCGCGGCATTGTCCGTGTCGATGCGTTCCGCCACATATTCGTATGCTTTCGACCGGTCTGCGGACAATGCGTTGTCGATCGCGTACTGGCACAGCTCCAGCCACCTGTCGAGCTCCGTCTGACCGCCGGACTCCACCTGGTAGTACAGCTTTTTGCCCTTGATTACCGTGACATTTTCTTTCTCAAACCCGTACCGTTCGGACAACAGCCGCTCGTCAAGATCTTCTTTCATCACTGACATGCCGTAATATTCGCCGTTGAGATAAACACGCACGGGAACGGACCTCTGGGCGAACACCGAAACTTCGGCGCGCTCCTGGAATCCGGCAACGTATTCGTTGGCGATGCAGTCCCGCAAAAGATCCATGCGCAGGAAGTTTGCCCTGGCCTGGTAGGGAGAGTCGTTGCCGCCGTTCCGCAGCAAAAACCTGTCGTATTCCTCAAAGCCGGTACCGAAAAGATCCGCCCGGAACTTGCCGCTGCCACCGTATTTTACGCCGGACTCGTCAAGATACTCCGACCGCCTGGCCACCAGCCTGAAAGATGCCGGGTCGAAGGACCTGGAGCCAGAGCCCGAGAGCCTTATTCCCGCGTCCTGATGAAGTATCTCCCTGCCGTCAGGCGCGTAGATCTCCACGCAGGCGGGGCGCTCCCATTCGGAGCCGGTGCCCGACCGGTTGGCCAGGATTCCGGAGCCGGAAGAATACAGATCGTTGTTGTCCGCGGTCAATGCCACGGTCATGAGCCCGGTGGATCCGGACAATATATACGTGTTGGTCTTTACGTTGCCCAGCTGCTTTCCGAAGGCGGAGAACAGCGCCGCGCGGATGACGGAGGTGGCGTCGATTTCAAGGGGAGAGACGTATTTCGCTGACCCGGCCTTCGGCTCGTCGCCGTTTAGCGTGTAGGTGATATAGGCGCCGGATGGAGCGTTTTCCGGGAGAGAAAGAGAGACGCTGACGGAGCCGGCGTACAGGCCGCCGTGAGACGAAAACAGCGGGACGTTGACGGAGCTTTCGGGGGCGGCGGTGGCGGTGCCTGAGGGACGTGCGGAAGCATTGTCCGAACAGCCGGCGGAGAGCATCGCCGTCAACAGCATAGCGCATATTGAGATTAGAAAGATCGCCGTTCTGTTTTTCAAATCGAACCCCTGTTATAGATTCAGAGTGTGCAGCCTGACCGCTGCTTTAAATAGCAAGCGAGTGGTTGAATCCACGTTCCGCGTCCCGAAGCGCGCGGGCCCGGTCAAACGCCACCAGTTTTATGCCTTTGTCCACCGTATTCCTGTAAATTGTCTCCATATCGTTCAGATGGGGCTGGGTCATATTGACCACAGACAGGCCGGGCGCCTCGCAAAGTGATTTAATGTAGTGATCGCCCTTGCCGCAGAAATGCATGCCGCCTCCGCCGAAATGCTTCAGCAGCGCCCGGTCATAAGGCACGCAGAACTCGTCGTACATGTCCGGAGACAGGTTCATGGCGCTGTCGCAGCGCAGCATGATCGAGCCTTTATGCCACACGTTGGCCCAGTGCGGATTCATGTCGGGGCGCGGCGGGAAGAGCTTCTGCCACTCCTCCATAAAGCTTATGTACGAGCGGGTGATGAGGTCCATAACGGCGTGCACGGTATCCGGTTCGTCGACCATTTTGTAGAACATCTCTTCCCCGAAAAGCAGCTCGCAATTGTCGATGGGGCCTTGTATGTCCGGGTGGTACACCGTTACGTATTTCGAGATCCGGGGATAGCGTGAGAAAACTTCCAGCACGAATTCGCCGAAGCTAAAAGCCTTCGCGCCCAGGCCCGCGTGGTTGTCCGGAACGCCCTTGTCAAGGACCCGCTCCATGGCATCCTCTCCCGTCAACGTCCGGGTGATGGGCAGCGTGTTGGTGTTGTACGGCATAATAAACACTTCTGCGCCGAACAGCGACGTTCCTATGCAGGAGCCGTAATTAGCGCGGATGGCCAGCGTGTTCGACCGGGCGCGGTTGGCATCGTTGTCGTCAAGCGCGAAAGACACGCCCAGGAGCTGGGAATAGAGCATGCTGTCAAGATCCGCCATAGCGTCGTTGATCATTATCCCCTTCCGCTCGACGTCGGTCCGGGTCAATTTTCGCCTTTTGGGCGCGAAAATGTCTCCGTCGAACCTGTCAAACAGGAAATCGCGCCATTGCGCTTCGAGATCCTCTTCGGCCTCGGGGTCGATCCGTCGCTCGATATCTTCTAAAAGGTCAATGGTCCTGCGGCTCAGCGTCATATCCGTCTCCCTGCATCCGTCTCCATACGTCCGTCTCTCTGTGTCCGTCTTTCCGTAACCGTTTTTCTCTCCGCCGCGGCGGCCGGTCCCGGTCAATTTCGTCTGCGTTCTGCGTGTCAATTTTACCACGCGCGCGGGAGAAGTCAATATCACAGAGACACTGAGGAAATGATGCCGCTGCGCTAATGATGAAATGATGTCGCTGCGCGGAGTGATATTCGTCCTGCGGACGAGTGATATTGCGCAGGGCGCAGTGATATTCGTGCTGGCGCACGAGTGATATTGCGCGCGATGCGCGCAGCTAAATTGTTCGCTGACGCTCACAGCTAAATTGAACCTTGACAGTATAGGCTTATTTGTCAGGGTTCAGCTAAATTCGCCTGCGGCGAGCTAAATTCGCATGGGGCGCAGTGATATTCGTGCTGGTGCACGAGTGATATTGCGCGCGATGCGCGCAGCTAAATTGTTCGCTGACGCTCACAGCTAAATTGAGCCCTGACAGTATAGGCTTATTTGTCAGGGTTCAGCTAAATTCGCGCGGGGCGCGAGCTAAATTCGGCCCTGCCGAGTGAAATCGACCTTCGGTCAGCGGAGACATTACATTCCTTCGTTCGTGCCAAGGGCTTGCGCCGTCTCGAAAAAGCTCATTCATAAAAAATCGAGGGATTTAAATGTTTTCCTAAATTCCCTCGAATCATTGTTGCATCTGCGCTGTCTAAAGATAGCTTGTCCTTATAATTTCAAGGGCCTGGAGATTTTTGGAACTAATCCTCGAAACCATCACCCCTCTGCGCTGTCTGAAGAACGTTGTCACGCCGTTTTAACTATGGGCGTCTTCAAAAACGAGCATAAACGTCAGGGATTTTTGCACTTTTCCTTGTTTCCCTCGAAAATGGCAGAACAGCCTTCGACCCTGGCCGCTCAAATGAACGAGAACGTCAGGGATTTTGACGACTTTTCTGATTTCCCTCGAAAACCGCGGAGTCGTCCGCCACCACAGCCGCTCAGATGAGCGAGAACGTCAGGGATTTCGCTATTTTCCTTTATTTCCCTCGAAAACCAGGCCGGGACAGGCACGCCCCTCCAGACGCGCAGCCGAACGGGGCACCGCATCCTTATCATTGTCCGGAAGCCCCGGTTGAAAAGGTTGAAAAAAACGCGAAAAACGTGTAAAATGATTGACGGTTGATAACGGTTAATACACAAGAGGGAGGAAAATCATATGAAAAAGATCCGGGCAATCATTTTGGCTGTTATGTTGACGGTCATGACTGTATTTGTGCTGTGCTCCTGCGGCGGGACGTCGGGCGGCGGGAAGGCTACGGCGAAGCCTCAGGGCACGCCTGCGGGCAACGACCCGGGCGGCGAAGATCCGAGCGTTTCCTCTCCCGAGCCGGGCGGTACGGACCACCAGCCGGTGGCAGGCAGCGAAGGGCTGGAGATACGCGAGAGAGACGACTCGTGCCTGTTGACCGGCGTCGGCAGCTTCACGGGCGCGGAGCTTGTCGTTCCTTCCCACGTGAACGGAAAGCCGGTGACGAGCGTTGACGAGGACGCTTTCGGAGACGCGAGCATCGTCAGCCTTACCCTGCCCTGGACCGTGGTGTCGCTGGGCGAAGAATGCTTCGGAGCGTGCAGGCTGCTGGAGACCGTCACGTTCAGCGAAGGCCTTCAGATGATCGGATACGGATCGTTCGTTGACTGCGTGTCCATAAAGACGCTGACGTTCCCGGCTTCGCTGGAGTCCGTCAACAATTCCGCCTTCAGAGAGTGCTCGGGGCTGGAAGAGGTGACGTTCTTGGGCAACGCTTCACTGGGCAATATGTGCTTCTCCGACTGCACGTCTCTGAAGAAAGTGACCTTCTCGGGCACGGACAAACGCTCCTACTCCTTCAAATCCGAGGCGTTCGCCAACAACACGTCGCTGGAGACCGCGGTCTTTTCAGAGGGGCTCAAAGAGATCGGTTCCTGGTGCTTCTCAGGCTGCACGGCGCTTAAGACGATATCGCTGCCCAAGTCGTTGACGAAGATCGACGTCAGCGCGTTCCAGAACACAGGACTCGAAAAAGTCTATTTCGAGGGCAATGCGGAAGAGTGGAGCAAGATCACCGTCGGTTCGAACAACGAGGCGCTGCTGAACGCGGAGATCATATTCAACAACAGGTGATCTCAAACGGGTGATCTCTGCTGCCGGACGCGTGGCAATGCAGCTGCCGCGAGGTACCGCACAAAAAACCGGGCCCGCAGCGGGACCCGGACGAGAGACGAGATAAATTGCCGGACGCCTTTATCGGCTACGGCATTTTTTTATTCCTGCGCGTCGATGCCCATCGGCTTTCCTTCGTACATCCAGTCGTTCCAGGGGAAGTTTTTCCACACGTTGTAGTGGAGCCGGTGCATCTCCTCGGTGAGCAGCAGCATCTTCCCTACCGAGCGCCGCTCCGGAGTGAATTCGTAAAAATCTCCGTCAACGTACAGCGCGAATTTGGAGGTGTCGGTGACGATCACCAGCGAGTAAGTGAATTTATAGCTGAGGTCGAAATGCCAGGGCTCTCCCAGTTTCGTGCCGTCGAAGTGTATCCCGGCGTGGTCGAAGGTGATGGTGCCTTCGCCGCAGGGATCGGTGGTGCGCTTGTGCTTCACGTATTTGTACGGAGGCAGGTAGCCCAGTTTCACGGGCTCGGAAAAGCTGTAGGCGCCGTCCGCCCGGATGTCGTCGATGATCTTGACGCGCTCGGCCTCGATCCACTTCGAGGGCGACTCGGGAATGACGCACCCGGCGTCGAAAGGCTCGAACTCGTAATAATCGTTCAGCACGGCGCCGTTGCCGCAGAGAGAGCAGCGGATGGAATTGCCGCCGGCCTTCATAGAAAGTTCGGTGCCGCACCGGGGGCAATAATAGTTGATCTCGTCAAGGTGTTCGCAGCTGCGGCCGTGCATGTTCCAGCGTATATGGCGCTCTTTCGTCCACTGGAATTCGTCGTGGCGGAACACTTCGTTCAGGCGCGCGTCAATTTCCGCGGGCTTCATTGCCTCCAGCTGCTCGGGCGTGAACAGCAGCTTCAGCCTGGCTTCCGTATAGCCCTTGCGCTCCTCCAGATAATGCTTGGTGCTGGTGAGGTATTGACCGCGCATCTCCAGGAAATACACAGGGACCTTGAAAAACTGTATGAAGCGGCCCGATCCGGGCACAACAGGCTGATTGACGCCGTAAATGGAGCTCATGCCTTCCGGAGAGAAAGTGACGATGCCTCCGTGGCGGAGAATGGAACTGATGGCCTTGATGCTGGCGATGTCCTGGTCGAATATCTTTTTGGGGATGATCTGGTTCAGCTTGAACACGGTCCGAAGATGGCTGCGGAAGAACTCGTTGTATCCGGCGACCATATTGTACCGCTCGGGGTACGCCGCTTTCATCGTATAAAGGTGATCGACCCGGGACAGGTGGTTCCAGACGATGATGCAGGGGCCTTTGAGTTTCTCCCCTTCCGGCAGGTCGCTGAAAAAATGGGGGGCGTAGCGCGGAAGCAGCACCGTAGAGCCCAGAAGATGGTACGCCCAGGTCACGGGCCTGCCGGGGGTGTGATATTTACGTTTGGCAAGTTTTTCTTTAAGTGTCTCTTTTTTGGGGGCTTCGCTGCTCATTCGATCGTTCCTCCGTGCCGCAGCCGGCCGTGATATGCAGGAGAGTTTATCATATCGCGGTGCGGAATGCAATCGTGGATCGACCGCAAAAAAGCAGAAAAAGCCGACGGTAAAATCATTCAAAACAGTAGAAAAACCTCTCCTTTTGCTGTAAAATAGCGGTTGATGGATCTTATAGCGCCGAGGGCGGGTCAATGCCGCCGTCCGCCTGCTTTGTTTGCGGAAGGAGAAGGAACGATGAAAAATATTAAACACCGCGCCGTAAAAGCGGCCGCCCTGCTGACAGCGATGCTGTTGACCGCGTCAATGTCGGTCTCCTGCGGAAAGCTTGCCCCTGCGGAAAGCACCCGGATGCCGGACGCGGCTACGGACAATATCATTGCCGCCCCCACCGACGTGCCTGAGACCGAAGCGCCTGCAGCCACCACCGTACCCACGCAGGAGCCAACGCCTTTGGTCACCGCCGTACCCACGCAGGAGCCAACGCCTGCGGCCACGGATGCTCCCACTGAGGAACCAACGCCTCTGCCCACGGATGTCCCCACCGAAGCGCCCACGGCAACGCCTTCTCCCACGCCAACGCCTGAGCCTACTGTGACGCCCACGGCCACTCCGGCACCTACGAAGACTTCCACCGCCACTCCCGCGCCCACCAAAATTCCCACCGCTACTCCGGCACCTACGAAGACTTCCACCGCCACTCCCGCTCCAACGAAAACTCCGGAACCAACTGCCGCCAAGGTGCTGTTCACCGTCGCCAACGTTTTCTCGGATAATATGGTGGTCCAGCGCGGCGAACCGGTAAAGATCTGGGGCTTCGCGGAAAGAGGCGCCGAAGGCGGAACGATCCATGGCGAATTTATGGGTGAAACGGCCGAGACCACTATCCAAAACGGAGAATGGATGCTGGTATTCGGCTCCTTCGACGCCTGCGCCGATATGGGCAACAATATCCGGATCTACAGCGACGACAAGTCCGTGACGCTCAAAGACGTGCTCATCGGAGACGTATATTTCGTTGCCGGACAGTCCAACTGCGCATATTCCATGAACGAACACTGGGCGTTCGTTGACCCTGCCGACACGGTGCGTTGCTCCAGGAACGCCGACTACGATCTTCCCATCCGCCTGAACTACAACACCCAGAACGCGCCCAACACTTCCGTAACGCGAGGCACCGACCAGGTGGCCAGAGACCTGACCCGCACCAACACCTGGAAGATCGCCACCAGGTCCAACGTGATCACCTTCTCCGCCATCGGATACCTTTTTGCCAGGAATTACGTGCTTATGACCGGAGGCACCGTGCCAGTGGGACTCATCGAGATCGACGGCAACGGCAGGCCTCTCGGAGCTTTCCTCTGCAACGAGGTGGCCACGGCCTACAGGACCGACTCATACCACACTATGAAGGGCTATTACGTCACCACCGGCGTCAACGCGGATCACGCCCGCTTCCTCTACAACGAATATATGGCGCCCTTCGCCCGCATGCCCATCGCCGGCATGGTCTGGTACCAGGGCGAGAGCGATCTCAACTACAACGAATCCAGGCGCTACGCGGAAGTGTTCACCGCCTTCGTGGAATATATGCGAGGCACCCACAACACCAATAACCGCAACTTCCCCGTCTACTTCATAGAATTCCCGTCGATCTACACTCAGCCCTCCGGCTTCTCCGGGACCTGGGCCTATATGGACGTAGGCCAGATCCGCGGCAGGATGGGCAATATGGTAACGATGTCTGACAATATGTTCCAGGTCCAGTCCGGCGACATGTGGTCGGACAAGACCTACTGGAACAGCCTCCATCCCAACTGCAAGTACGAACAGGCCCTGCGTGCCGCCAAGATCGCCTGCGCCTTCAAAGGCGAGGGCGGCGTGACCATGGACAACGCCTCCGGCCCCATCCTGGAGTCCGTAACGGTGGCCGCGGACGGCAGGACCGCCACGGTGAAATATAAAAACGTGGGAGACGGGCTCAGGACGGTTGACGGAAGCGACACGGTGAGAGGGTTCTCGGCATTGTCGACGTCCAACGTATCTATCGACCTCACCGGCCGGATCACGGGCCCGGACACCGTGGAAGTGGTGCTCCCCTCCTCTTCGAACGGCCTGGGGTACAACGTCAGGACCTCCTACTATTTCGGGGATCAGCTCAATCTGTGCAACTCCTCCGGAATTCCAGCCGGCGCGTTCTGGTACGCGAGGTAAGAAGGGACTGCCATGAACGAACTGCTTCACGTTTCCTCGGAAGAATTTCTCAGAGATAAACTGGACACGGCGCGGGAAGGACTGCGCCGGATACCGGAACTTATCGCCGCCGGAAAGACTGCGGAAGCCGAGCACGAATTCGGCGAGTTCATCCGCAGGAGCCTGGAACCCGAAAAGTTTTTCCGCGTTCCCTACAGCCCTTTCGGCAACGTCTGCATGCTGCCCGGAGAGACGGAGCAGCAGCTGTTCGAGCGGCTTGAGCGCGGCAGAATAATGTCCTGCAACTATATGCACGATTTCGGGCCGTCGGGCATCCTCTGGGAGGCAAATCCCACCCCTAACAAGTACGCCGAATGGACCTGGCAGCTGAACCGCCACCCGGAATTCGGGATACTGGGGCACCTTTACAGGGAAACCGGGAACGAACGCATCCCGGAGCTGTTCATAAAACTTTTCCGTTCCTGGCGCGAACAGTGCCAATGCGAAAAGGACGTTTCCGGCATACTCACCCTCTCCTGGCGCACCATCGAGATAGGCATCCGCCTCACTTTCGGCTGGCAGTACGCCATCCACGCGTTCTACAGGTCTCCCGCTCTAACCGACCACGATCTGTGCGAATTTTTCGCGTCGATGTGGGAAAACGCCTGGAGGCTCAGGCATTTCCACCGCCCCGGGGGCAACTGGCTCTTTATGGAAATGGCGGGGCTCTACCACGTGGGGCTGCTGTACCCCTGGCTGAAAGACGCCGCGGAATGGAAAGAATACGCCCTGGACAAGACCGTTCGCGAGACCGAAGCGCAGCTGTATCCCGACGGATTCCATATCGAATTGTCCACCAACTACCACGGCGTGCTGATACACAACGTTCGCGTCATCGTGGAGATCACCCGGGCAATGGGCGGACAGCCTCCCGCGGAGCTGCTCAAGGGGCTGGAAAAAGCGTACGGGCTGTACGCGAAAATTGCCGATCCCGGAATGAATATACCGGACGTCAACGACGGCTGCCGGACCTGCGTTTCGGCGGTGCTTTCGAAGGCGCTGGAATATTTCCCTAAACGGGAGGACTTCAGATTTTTCGCCACGAAGCGCGCGGAAGGCAGGGCGCCTGAAGAAAAAGATACAGTGATGCCCCAGAGCGGCATTGCCGTGCTCCGTGACGACTGGACCGCGGACAGCCAGTGGCTGTATTTCGACGGAGGGCCTTTCGGCCTGGGCCACCAGCACGAGGATAAACTCAGCCTGCAGCTTTACGCTTTCGGAAAAGAACTGCTCAGGGACACGGGCAATTACGCCTACGACACTTCGAAGATGCGCGCCTACGTGCTTTCTGCGTACTCCCACAACACAGTGACGGTGGACGGAGCGGGACAGAACCGCCGCGACGGATACCGCTGGCACGACGGGGATCTGGAAAAACCGGCGGGGCTCAACGTCACTCTCGGGGACGGTCAGGACGTGCTTTTTGCAGAATATGACGAAGGTTTCGGGCCGGATCATATAGACGTGCTGCACCGCCGCACCGTCGTTAAGGTGAAGAGCGCCCCCCTGGGCCTCGGAACGTTTTATATCGTGACGGACTTTTTGCGATCGAGGGACGGCAGGGCTCATCTTTACGAGGCCAACTGGCAGCTGGAAGACGTGCCGGTGCGGATCGGCGCGGGAGCGGGATCGCCGCAGAGATCACACGAATTGCCCCAGTATTCGGGCAGACTTCTTAAAGGCAGCAGGATCGAGGCGGACTACGGAGACGGAGTCACGCTGACTGTATTGTCCGGCGAAAACGTAACGGTCCGGAGGGGGTCCGTTGACCCGTTCATGGGCTGGCGGGTGCCGAACGTTCCGGCGCCCTGCCTCAGTTTTCAGGCATGCGGGACGGAAGCGCGGATCGTCACGGTGCTGTACCCTTCGGACAAGGGCTGTCCCATTACGTCGATATCATACGACGGCGCCGCGGAAAGCGGTCCTGTCAAATTCACGACTTCTTTCGGACAATGGATCTTTTCTGATCTTTGACGGCTCCCTGCCTGAATTTTATCCCAGCGCTACGTCAAGGATCATCATCAGCACGAAGCCCAGGGAAAACGTGACTGTACCTATATTGGTGTGCCTGCCCTGGGACATTTCGGGCACCAGTTCTTCCACAACTACGTATATCATGGCTCCGGCGGCGAAGGCCTGCAGGAACGGCAAAATGGTCACCACCACCTGGGCGCAGAGCAGCGTCAGCACGGAGGCTATGGGCTCTACGATGCCGGAGAGCGAACCGTATATAAAAGTCCTGCTTTTCTTCATTCCTTCGGCCCTCAGGGGCATCGACACGATGGCTCCTTCGGGGAAGTTCTGGATGGCTATACCGATGGCAAGCACCAGCGCAGCGGTGGAACTGATATTGTTGCTGCCGCTGAGCCAGCTGGCGCAGACCACGCCCACGGCCATGCCTTCGGGGATGTTGTGCAGCGTTACCGCCAGCAGCAGTTCGGTAGTCTTTTTAAGGCCGTGGCTGGGGCCCTCTTCCTGATTGTCCATATGCACGTGAGGCGTTACCACGTCCAGCAGAAGCAGGAACCCGATGCCTACGAGGAAACCGGCGGCAACGATCAGCACCGACCACTTCCCTTTCGACGTACTTTCGCTGAGCGCCGGGATCAGCAGGCTCCATACGGACGCTGCCACCATCACGCCGGCGGCAAATCCGGAAAGCACCTTCTGGACGTTTTCGGATATCTGGTTCTTAAGGAGAAATACCATTGCCGCGCCCAGGCAGGTCCCGGCGAACGGAATGCAAACTATCAAAATAATATTGAGTATCATTTTATCCCCTCTGTGCTGCGCCCCGGACGCTTCCCCGCCGCCGTCAACGCTGGGGCCGAGAGCCGCATTCGACGCTGCGGACGGGAGCGTTTTTTTGCTCCCGGGTCCGATTGCGATTATACATACCGAAGGCGTGAAAAGTCAATGACGGCAGGGGCGTCCGGACCCGTATTGACGCGCGCAAAATAATTTTTTGACCCCCCTTGACAGCCCGTATACTTCGTGATACGATGTATAGCGTGAAGGGAGGTATTGCCGGGTATGGATATCCAACTGAAACGGGGACTGCTGGACGTGTGCGTCCTTGCCGCCATAAAAAACGAAGATTCTTACGGGTACAAGATCATCAAAGACCTGAAGCCGTACATCGAACTCTCCGAATCCACGCTCTACACCATACTGAAACGGCTGGAAACGGCCAAGATGCTGACGGTGCGCTCCGCGGAACACGAAGGCAGGCTTCGAAAATACTACCGCGTGACCCAGGCCGGTCTTAAGCGTATCGAAGAGTTCAAGACGGAGTGGAAAGAGGTCATATCCGTCTACCAATTTGTCATTAAGGAGGATCTGCATGAATAAAGAACAATTTCTGTCGGAGCTGAGAAATGCGCTGGCGGGGCTGCCGCAGGAGGACGTGGAAGAGAGAGTGGCGTTCTACGGCGAGATGATAGACGACCGGATGGAAGAAGGGCTCAGCGAGGCCGAAGCGGTCAATGGTCTGGGTCCGGTGGACGAGATCGTTTCCCAGACGCTGGCCGGGATCCCCATCTCCAGGCTGGTCAAAGAGGAAATGTCGAAGAAGGGCTCTCTCAAGGCCTGGGAAATAGTGCTGCTGGTAATCGGCTTTCCGCTGTGGTTCCCCCTGCTGATCGCCGCCGCGGCAATCGTTTTTTCGCTGTATATCACGCTCTGGTCGCTGGTGCTCGCCCTGTGGGCGATCGAGCTGGCGCTGTGGGTGAGTGCCGGCGTGCTGCTGGCCGAGGCCTTATTGAATTTCGTAAAAGGGCTGCCTTTCGCGGGCCTGGCGCTGCTGGGCGCCTCCCTGCTCTCGGCCGGACTGTCGATCTTTCTGTTTTTCGGCTGCGTTGCCGCGTCGAAAGGGATGGTCAAGCTGGCTGAGAAGGTTTTGCTGTGGATCAAGTCCCGCTTCATCAGAAAGGAGAATGGGAAATGAAAAAAGTGTTTATTATAGTTGCCGTCGTTCTGGTGGTTGCCGGGCTGGCGCTGCTGGCCGCAGCGTTCATCGGTTCCGGGTTCAGCATCGGAGAACTGGGCGGATCAAAATATGAAACGAAAACTTATTGCCCCGAAGGCGCGTTCCGGAATATCGATATCCGGGTAGACGTGGCCAACGTGGAGCTGAAGGCGGCGGAAGACGGAAAAGTCACGGTGATCTGCGAAGAGCGGGAAAAGCTGAAATACACCGTCGCCGTGGAGAACGGCACGCTCAGGATCAGCTCCGAGGACAAGCGCGAGTGGTATGAATTCATATCGCTCTGGGGAAAAAGCACGACGTTGACCCTGTACCTTCCGGAAAGCTCCTACGAGGCGCTTACGGTCTCCTCCGCTACCGGCAACGTAACGGTGCCGGGCGGATTCGGGTTCGGCAGCATCGACGTGGAGACCAGCACGGGCAACGTGCGCTCAGGCGCCTCTGCGTCCGGTGACGTGAAGATCAATTCTTCCACCGGCAACGTGGTCCTCTCCGCCTGCTCTATCGGCGGGACTGTCACCGTAAAGGTAAGCACGGGCAATCTCGCTCTCACCGACGTGACCTGCGCCGCGCTGGAGTCCAAAGGCAGCACGGGCAATATCGTTCTGACCAACGTGGTGGCGTCCGGGAGCTTCAACCTGCAGAGAAGCACGGGCAACGTGCGGTTCGAGAGCAGCGACGCGGCGGAGATCACAGTAAAGACTTCTACGGGCAGCGTGAAGGGCTCGCTTAAGTCGGGCAAGACCTTCGTCACCAAGTCTTCTACCGGCAGCGTCAGCGTGCCTTCCACCACCGGCGGGAAGTGCGACGTGGCCACTTCTACGGGGAACATAAAGATCACGGTGGAGGGCTGAGCGGCGCAAGCAATTGACGCGGTGTGAGCCGGCTTTTCGCAGCCGGTTGCCGCAGTCTGGCGCGGCGTGAAAAAAACGTAAAAAAATATTATAAAAACCTGTTGACAAGTGAACTTGGCAAAGCGTATAATGCGAATTGCCAAGTTTGCTTGGCGTTAAGGAGGTTTTGAAAATGATGGATAAAGAAGAGATCCTGCAGAAAGCTCAACAGGAAAACAAGGGCAAAGATCCGGCAAACGTCCAGGCTCAGAAGGACGGAAGCATGGCGGCGTACATCGTCGGAGTGCTTTTGATAATCATCGTCGACACGGTCAACGGCCTGGTCTTTCACAAGGTCAACCGCGGCGCGGATTTCGCGCTGTTTTCCATGGCCTGCGTGATGTTCCTGGTAAAATACCTGCGCCTCAGGCGGAAGCACGAACTGGTGATGACAATCTTCTGGGGCATCCTTGCCCTGTCGATGCTGGCGGTCTGGATATTGCAATTGTGCGGGGTGCTTTGATATGGACGACAGTCTGATATTGAAAAACCGCCTGCCCGACATAAGGAAGGAAAACGGGTTGTCCCAGCAGGCCCTGGCAAACATGGTGGGCGTGTCAAGGAACACGATCAGTTCCATCGAAACGCTGCAGTACGTGCCCACGGCGAAGCTGGCAATGCTCCTGTGCGTGGCGCTGGACAAAAAGTTCGAGGACATTTTCTTCTTTTAACCGGTCAGGCACGACCGGTCGGCATGACCGGGGCGTTTGTGGTTCACTGACCCGACCGGTGCCGCCCCGATCGGTCGGACTGTGGCGTTCGTGTTCATTTTACCGTCCCGGGGCACGGGTGTCCTTCCTCTTTTCGAGGGAAATAAGGATAATCGGCAAGATCCCTGACGTTCTCGCTCGTTTTTTTGGCCGCACCAGAGGCGGCCCAGCCGTTTTCGAGGGAAATGAAGTAAACTGCCCGAAATTACTGACGTTTATGCTCATTTCCACAGGTGCTCGTGGCAGAAACGGCGGGACAACCTTATGCAGACAGCGCAGGGGATTGCTTCTTTCGAGGGAAAAAAATAAAAATCGCCGGACCCTCGAAATTTAGAGAATAATCTTTTTTCGGACAGAGCAAAGGCTATAATGATTCGAGGGAAATAGCGGAAAACGTTGAGATCCCTCGATTTTTTTAGAAGAAGCTTTTTAGAGACAGCGCGGCAGCAGCATCAGCGAAGGTCAATAATGCCATTCGCTTTGCTCACTAATTAAGTGGAATAAATTTGTCCTCAATCAGTCCCTCAGGGACGACATCATTAGCGCAGCGGCATCATTTCGGCGTGGCAACCCATAACAAAAGCTTTCATGTCCCCCCCCTGCGCCGAAACCGCCGCCTGTTAACAAATTCTTGACAATTCGCGCCGTAAACGGGTAAAATGTTTACGAAAATAAGCGAAGAGGCGACTTTGTGTTTTTCCCGGAGACCCGTCTTGACGCGCAAACGTTTTAGAATAATCAGAAAGAAGGAAAAAACCATGAGAAAACTGTTAGCGATCCTCATTACGGTCGCCATCGCATGCACCCTGTTCTCCGTTGCCGCAGTTGCTTCCGAAAAGGTCGCGATCTTCCCCGACGGATCGGGAGACGGCGGTGCGCAGCAGCTCAACAACGCCGGACCTATTGCCGTTATCATCACGGTCCCCGAAGGATATTTCATGTACGAGATCACCGGTCTCGCCAGCCCCACCTGGACCCAGAAGGAAGGCTGCGACGCTATGGTCGAAGTATACCGCTGGACCGAAGATTACGAAGAATCCGTCGAGAGCGACCCCATTGCAGTAGGCGAAGTTTACGAGCATCAGGACAACCAGGACGCAGTATTCGTCCTCAACAACAACGTTCCCGCCGGAACTTATCTTGCCGAATTCACGGCCATCGGAAGCGGAGCTTTCGGTTTCTGGACCTTCTCCGATGCAGGTAAAGATACGGTGGTGTACCAGCGCGGATCTGAAGTCTCCTTCTATCCCAAGGTAGGAATAACTCTGGCCACCGAAGGCACCGAGCGCGATCCCGTAGAGCCCGACAAGATCGTTAAATCCGGCAATTACAAATATTCGTTCACGCTCGACAAGACCAATTACCAGACCTGGACCGGCGGAGACATCGGCGACATCTCGATCAAATATTACATGAAAGCCACAAAAGACGGTCTCCACGTAGGCGTGGCGGCCAACGGCGTGAATGAAGGCGATCTGATCCAGCTGGACTTCAACCCGGACAACAAGCTTGCCGCAACTACCGGCCTGTTCATTTCGTTCAAGATCGGCGAGACGCTCACCGTGCTCCAGCACAACCACAAGACCGCCCTTAAGGACGACGACAATCCCGGCGGCGTCGACATTTCCGACAAGGTCGAGACCAACCTCGTGAAGATGTCCTACGGTTACGAATTCACCGCCGTGCTGCCCATCGAACTGTTCACCGTCACCGACGTGGAAGGCGCGGACAGCTTCACCTTCGGCGCGGATCCCCTGTACTTCGGTATGTTCATCGTCACCGGCGGCCAGGGCTACACCAACCAGTCTGCCGCTCCCGGTTCCGACTGGACCTGCAACGGCCTGGGACTCACCGAGCACTCCGTCGTCAATCCCAAGATCGACAAGACCAAGTTCTACCTTTACGACGCAGACGGCGCTCTTACCACCGGCTGGTGGATGAACCCCGTTACCGAAGGCGGCGCCATCTCCGTGGAATTCACCTCCGACGTATGGTTCAGCGGAATGAACTTCTACGCGTACGGCTCTCCTCAGGAATATCCTATGATCGTTTCCATCGAGGATCTTACCGGCAACGAAGTGGTCAACGCAGAAGTTATCTGCAAGGACAATAAAGATTACACCGTCGATTTCGGCAAGAGCCTTCCCCCCGACTCATACGTTGTCAACTTCATCGGCGGCGACGTCAGCGAGATCACCGAGTCCATCTGGTTCGTGCTTGGCTCCGGTCCTGAAAATGAGGACATCGAGACCGTTGACATCATCGGCGGCAACACCAACGGCGATACCCAGGGCGCTCCCTACATCTACCTGATCATAGGCGAGGCCGATCCCAACGCCACCGAAAGACCCACCAAAGAACCGGCCACCGAGGCTCCCACATACGCTCCCACGGCCGTTCCTACGGACGCTCCGGCAACCGAACCGGCTGAAGAGGGCCAGGTCGATGACGACGCCACCGACGCTCCGAAGGCTACCGACGCTCCCAAGAACGATACTGAAACGAAGTCCGGCAACACCGGTCTCATCATCGGTATCATCGCTGCCGCAGTGGTGATCGTGGCCGCCGTAGTCGCCATCATCGTCTTCAGCAAGAAGAAGAAAAAATAATCAGGCACACCGGCGTCTTCTCAATGAAGACGGCTGAGTAAAAAGGGACCGCCCCTGTCCGCGGCAGCTTGCCGTGATCCGGGGGCGGTCTTTTTTTGCATTTTTGGGGCAAGGCGTTGGTGAAGACGGATCAATCGCGAAAACGTTCCATGCCCATCTTTTCGGTCAGGTCGCCGAGGCTTTTTTCGTACTGGGCCCTGGTGATGGCGCCGTTGCCCAGGAACGTGTCAAGCAATGCCTTCTGGCGGAGGTAGAGAGCGAGTTTGTTGTCCTCCGGGGAGGGAGCGATGTCCGCTGCATTGCCGGGAAAATCGTTATTTACGTCGGGATCGGGTCTCATCAGAAGCTCCGCTCCTCTTCGTATTCTGCCATCTCTGCCAGCACACGGCAGCTCTCGAACATGCAGTTGAACCAGAAATTCTTTTCCGCGTCCGGCGTCCTCATCCAGTGAGTGGGGATCCGGCCGTCCTCGTGCTGCACCCTTGTGAGCTGGTCGGTGAGCGCCCTGGCCTTGGCCAGATACAGTTCGCCGCAGCCCGCTTTATAAAGCGTCAGGAAGCCTTCCGCCAGATTTGCTGTGGAAGCGTCGATGGGCACGTACCAGCCGTATTGTTCCAGGGCCGCGGGAGTGTGCCATTTAGCCGGATCGTAAGGCGTACTGCCGTCGGGGGTGGGATGGGGCCAGGGATTGGGCCGCTTCCAGACCACGAACTGATCCTCCGCAAAACGCATAAGTTCTTTGGCCAGTTCCAGAGACTCCGGGTCGCCGGAGCGGTATTCCGCCAGGTAGCACGCCAGGCCGACGGGAGCGTAATGGGTCAGGTTGATATAATTGGTGGACAGGGGGCTGTCTTCGAACTGCCCTTCCCAGTTGTACGTAGGCAGCTGGGTCCGCATAACGTAATCCACCGCCCGGTCGCAGGCCTCCTTGAATCGCTCTTCCCCGGTGCGCTTGTAGAGGTCCATCAGGAAAGGCACCAGAGTGTCGATGGGCGAGATGTAATTGTCCGAGACAGGCTCGCCGGTGGCGCAGGACCGCACCAGGTACCAGCTGCCGTTGGGCTCGGCAGTGTCAACGAAATATTGACCGATCTTCCGGGCCTCTTCGAGGTATGCGGCGTTGCCCGTGGCACGTTCCAGGGCAATGAACATGCGCCCTGCCCGTGCGGGATAGATCATCATCTGGGTGCCGTAATGGCCGGTCGCAGCGTGCCAGTTGGGCGTGACGATGCCGTATTTTTCCGGATCGGGGCAGAAGTCAAGGTAGTACGTGGGAGGCAGGTCCGCAAGCGGGACGCTTCCACGGGGAGTGATCCGGATCAGGTAATCCGCGGCGTTGACGGCCACTTTCATGGCGTCTCCGGCGTCTTCGGGGCTTATCTTCGCGAAGAAGATCATGGCTTCCACCAGCGCTCCGATCATCTTGCTGGGGTAGGAATTCAGGTCGTAGGACGGATCGGGCTCTCCGTATTTCAGCCAGTGCTGCACGAAACCCTGAGACATGGCGAAGCGGAACGCCTTGCGGGCTGCGTCGGTGTAGGAACGGACAGCGGGAGGCGTTTCTTCCGGGAAGCTGGCCAGTTTAAAAAAGGTTCTGGCTCCGGCAGGAGCGTATTCATTGCCGTCTTTGTCCAGAGCCGTCACGGTGAGCCGCACCACGCCTTCGGGCAATTCCGCCCATATGGGAGTGAGCAGCGCGCAACAGTCGGGCGATTCAAAAACGTGCACGCCTCCCTGTTCATCAACGGCCCTGTACCGGTAGCGTGGGCACATTCTGACGGCGGTAAAATGGAACGCGGGCACGTACATAAATTGTGTGGATTCCACGTTCCAGAAGGGGCGTCCCCTCTTTACTCCGTAACGCACCGTGGTCTTCGGGGAACAGCACTCCTCGAAAGCCTGCTTCGCAAGTTCAGCTCTTGTCACAACGATCCTCTCCCTCCGTATTTGTGATACTCCGCCGGTCGATCCCGGCCGCGACCGTTCGCGCCGGCGGTCGATCCAGCCGGTCAATTTTGCCTGTCAGTTTTGCCGGTCGGTCTCGCCGGTCAGTTTTGCAAAAACGGTATCTTGTCGTCCTCCGTCAATCCCAGAATATCTATCATGGCGTTGAAATGTATCATCCTGTCTGCCAGGGACGCCGGAACGTGGGCGTCTCCGCCGAGGTAGAATTTGCAGCCTTCCTCCCTGGCGATCCTGTACGGCACCAGTTCGATCTCGGCGGTGCTCTGACTCATATGGTAAGCCGGGAAATTCAGTTCGATGCCCAGGCCTGCCTTGGCCGCGCGCTCGAACAGGCGGTGGTATTCGGACAAGGGGATCTTCTGAAGCACTTCGAGATAGCGATTCCGCCAGATCAGGCTGCAGGTCATATGGGCGAGACCCACCTTCTCGAAAGGCAGCGGCGCGTCAAGCAGAGCGTCGAACCGTTTGATCCATAGCTGAGCACGCGCTTCCGCGTCTTCATTGCCCTCCACCGTAAAACCGTCCATATGCATGTGAGTGGTGGGAACGATGATGAATTCCAGTTCCTCGACGGTCTTCGGCGACAGTCCGATGACAAAATTTTTGTCCATCTCCGCCTCGGCCCCAAACAGGAAACGTACCTTGTCAGACTGGGGCAGCGGCAGGGCTGTCCTGGAACGTTCGTAAGACTGGGCGGCGTACCATTCGGAGGCGCCGGGCACCGCGGGATCCCACATGTGGTTCGTCAGGCAAAGGGTCTTCAGGCCGTTGGCCTCTCCGTACTTAAGTATGGCTTCAGGCGTCTGGGCCGGGTCCGGAGCGCAGAGCGAAAGATTGGAATGTATGTGCAGATCGTGATCTATAACGAATCTCATATTATCGTCTCCCTTCGTCTTTATTATATCCCCTTCAGGGCGGGTTGGCAACGGAAGAAACGCGGCTGAGGCAGATGAAAAACGGACGAAACGGATCCGCGAAAACGATTGACGAAGCGCGGGTGCGAAGATATAATTTCACGCGAAGAAAGGAAATGATCCCTATGAAAAAACTGTTAACAGCCGCGCTGTCGATATTATTGATCCTGACGGCCTGCGCCGCACCCGCGTTCGCAGAAACGGCACTTGACCGCGAAAACCTTGCCCTCGAAGGTGACGTGGAAGCGGACAACTCTTTCGAGAACAACGAATGGTTTTCCGCCGCCTTCCTCACCGACGGCGTGCACGTTGCCCTGGACGAAGACCCTCACGCAGGCTGGTCCATCGACCCCTACAGCGTCATCCCCCAGGACGAGCCTATCAATATCACGGTTGATCTGGGCAAGAAATATATGCTGGACACCGTAGTCCTCCGCCCATGCATCTACGATAACGGCCTGGGCATGCCCCGCTGCTTCGAAGTCCAGATATCAGAGGACAACACCAACTGGACCTCCGTTGCGAAAGTGGAAGCGCTGGTGGTCACGGAAGCCGTCGACCAGATATACGCCTTCGATCCCGCGCCCGGACGGTACGTGCGCATCGCCATCACCGAGCACAGCGATAAAGTGGACAACACCGGCTGCTACCTCTCTCAGATCAGCGAGATAGAAGTTTACGGCGAGAAGATCCCAGCCACTCCCACTCCCACTGCCGAACCCACTGCCGAACTTACCGAAGAGCCTACGGCGGAACCAACTGCCGAGCCTACGGCGGCGCCCACCGAGGAACCCGCTCATAAAAATGGCAATACCGGCGAAGACGTGAAGGGCAACGACGGAAAGACCGCAGCCATCATCATCGGAGCCGTGGCTGCCGCGGCAGTCATCGCGGCCGTCGTAATAGTGCTGGTCAAAAAGCGCAAGAAATAACGCAAAATTATTCGTAAGTTTTTACTCAGGCGGGAGCTCAGTCTCCCGCCTTTCTTCTGTCTTCCGAAGGCGCATGGCCGAAATAGGCGGAATACGCCCGGTAAAACGACGAATAATCCTTAAACCCGCAGGACAGCGCCGCGGGATATGCCTTGTAACCGGCAAGGATCCGCTGCCGTGCGGTTATCAGCCTTTTCACCAGGACGTATTTCCAGACGGAGGAGCCGGTAGCCTTCCTGAAGATGCGCTCAAGCTGAGAGCGGCTCATAAAGAAGCGGGCGCAGAGGTCGTTCAAAGAGAGCTCCGAAAACAGGCGCTCGTTGATATATTCGATCAGTTCGGCAGCGATCCCTGCACCGCCCTGTGACGCATGTGACGCCGGCTGAGCCCTGCGGCCCAAGGCGTTTTTTCCGGTCTCCGGGTCAGGCTCCCCTGCGGGCTGAGCGCCGCGAACGGAGGAAGCCGCGTACACCGCGGAGAGCGCGTCCAGCAGCGAAGAAAGCAGCATTGCCCTTTCCGCCCTGACGTCGGTGTTCTTTACGAACCGTTCGAACAAGGAAGCCGCCGAAGGGATGCGGAAGAGATTGCCCTTGCCGAGTGGCCGCCTGGTGAAAGGCTCCAGCAGGATGCCGCACTCGTCGATGCTTCTTATTATCGACGGAGAAAAGTGCACGGCGAGCCTTTCGTATGGAGTTCCGGGCTGCACGCAGAGCATATGGGACTCGGCGCTCCGCATTATCAACAGATCGTTTTTCCGAAGGTCGTACATCGTACCTTCCACCAGAAAAGAAGCGTCTCCGGAAATAAAAAAGAACAGTTCATACCACTCGTGAGTGTGCATTTTGAAGTCGCCGGGATCCGGAGAATCGTCAACGCTGTGGTGGCAGAAAAGATCGATCCCGTGGTACACTTTCAGCTGTCTGTTCATCCGTTTTCTCCCCTTTTTCGGTGCGCCTGGTTTTGTATGACCTATTATACAATGAGGTGACCCGATTTACAATACTTTTGGCTTTTTTTGCAATTTAATAGCAATAGTATTCATATATAATATGATCGATATAGCAAAACAGCATATATGCACTGCCCGGGAGGTACGTACTATGAAAAAACTGTTGACCATCGTATTGTCGATCGCCATTGCCGCGTCCCTTTTTGCCGTATTCCCCTTCGCGGAACAGGCCGAAGAAGAGATCGAAGCCGTGGAGATTGCCAACGGAAGCACCGTCGGCACGAGGCTCAGGGGCAGCCTGACAAGCATCGGCGTTTCGTTTTCTGCCGCGTCTGGCTTTACGAAACTCGAATTCGTGCAGGCCTGGGGCTCGAATCCCTCTAACAAGTCGGTAGTCGTGATGGAACTGTTCAATTTTAAGGACAGTTATGAAGAAACGGTGAAAGGCGAGCCGGTATACACCAGGACTTTCACGTCGGACCATGAAGAGACTCCGGAAGCAAACGCCAGCGGAAACTTCGACCGTATTATGTTCGATCTCGGAAAAGTGATGCCTGCCGGAGAATATTCGGTGAGATTTACGCTCACGTCCGGAGGAGACACTTACTTCGTTCCCCCGTCTGCCTCGGCAAAATACAAATCCACCGAGATAATGTACACGGATTTCGTGTTCAATATGAAGATCTATTTCGTAAAGAAAGCCGACGGCAATTATTTCAATAAATTCAATATCGACGGCCTTCTGGATCTGCAGGAGTACGAACTGACCACGGGACCCAGGGACAATAACGCCATGGAACTGGGCGACACGGAATTCGGCGTGAAATTCGCGGTGCCCGAGGGCAAGAAGCTCTACTCCCTCACGATCCCCTGCTGCCCGACCTGGGGCAACAAAGAGGGCGGCAGCGACATCATGGCCGAGATCTACCCCTGGAAGGGAGATTACGATAAATCCCAGGCCGAAGAAGTGCTCGTATCCAAAGAAGTATACGACCACGTTGACGGCGACAACGTGCTGTTCCTGTTCGACAAGCAGCTTCCGGCCGGAGAATATCTTGCCGTGTTCACGTCCATCGGCGACATGCGCATCGGCTTCTACGGCGGCGGCAAGCTGACCGAAGGCGTCGAAGTGTTCAAGGACGGCTGGGAGACCGAATACACGCCGCTGTTCAAATTGACGCTGCTGGAAGATTCTGAGGTCAAGGAGAAAGTGTCGAGAGACCAGCTGACCGTGGACGGCGTCGACAAAGCAAAGGTCGGGGGCAACGACGAATTGACCGAGGTCGATCTTACTGACCTTACCGGTAAAGAACTGCGGTTCTGGGGCTGGTACGCCAGCAACATTTCCGTGCCTGTTTTCGGATATAAGATCGATGACGGCGAGGTGGTTTACGGCAACTACAACGTGGCTGCCGAGGACGGCGTGAAGGACGCGGCGAAAGAGGCCGTGGGCACCTCCGACTACGCGTCGAGGTACGAGATACTTGTCCCGATCACCGAGGGCAGCCACACCGTGACCGCCTACGTGCGCCTGTCCAACGGCGAAAGGGCGCTGTGGACCGTCAAATACACGAACGGCCCCAAGGCTACCGAAGTTCCCACCGCCGCTCCCACCGAAGCGCCTACCGAAAAGGCTACCGATGCAGCAGAACCTACTGACGAGCCTGCGGACAACAAAGCCACCCAGAAGCCTTCCGAAAAAGACAGCGATTCCGAAGGCGGACTTCCCGCAGGCGCCGTGATCGGCATCATCGCGGGCATAGTGGTGGTTGCAGCCATTGCCGTCATACTCATTTTCAAGAAAAAGAAGAAATAAGTCCTGACAGAGGACAGAGGCTGATATGAACGGGAAAAATGAAGCGGAGAGCAAAAGTTCCGGGCGCCGGCAGGGCCGCGCCAGAAGAAGGCTTTGGCTGCTGAGCCTGCTGGGCGTGCCGCTGGCAATAGCCGCCGCGGCAGGGACTTCCGACGTGTTTGCCAGGTCTTCCGCGGCCGCGTACGATACCGGCGGCAGAGCGACCTGGCTTGACGGGATCGACCCGGGCACAGGTTCCCTCGGAATGCGGCTCAACGTGACGGAAGAGATCATCGGTTTCATGTACGAGATGCGCACCGTGGGCCTGGACGAATGCGGAGCGAGATTGTCCCTGTACCGGTGGAACAAAGACTTCAAGACCACCACGGCAGCAGAGCCCGTTGCCACCAGATTCATAGAGAAGGTCAAGAACAACAGCACCTGCCAGCTCATGTTCACGGACGATCCCCAGCCCGCGGGCGAATACCTGTTCCTGGTCCACGAGACCTACGGAAACGTAGGCTGCCACTGCATCACCTGGGAAGACTACGACGAGGTGTACGGCCTGTGCTACGAAAACGGCATGGAGAACAAGCTGAACCTGAAGCTTTCCATCGCCTTCTCCGGAGAGAAGCCTAAGGCCCCGTTCAAGCCCTGCGCTCCCCAGAGTTACGACGATTATTACACGCCTCCCGCGGAATACGTCATCCCCGAAGACAGCCTGATATATACCCACGAAGTGCTGCCGGATACATGGGTGTTCACAGACGGGCTCGGGCGCGAGTCTCTCACTTATAAAGACGTGGGACCCGTGCGGGAAGGCAGGACCGTGGCAATGTTCTACTGGACCTGGAACATCAGCGGCGCCTCTCCCGCTGCCAACGCCCAGGAGGCAATGGACGCTCATCCCGAGGCTAAAAACGATTTCTACCATCCGGTCTGGCAATCCGGAGCCCGGTATTTCTGGGACGAACCCATATACGGTTATTATCTGTCAAACGACCAGTGGGTGATCCGCCGCCAGGGAGAGCTGTTGGCCAACGCCGGAGTCGATGCCATATTTACGGACAATACCAACAGCATCCGCACGTACCGGGAGCAGTATCTCGCCGTGTACGACGCCTGGACGAAGGCAATGGCAGACGGCGTGAAGACGCCAAAAGTCTCCTACATGCTGCCCTTCAACGGCACGACTAACGCCTACATCCAGATGCGTTCTCTGTTCAACAACGTCTATTCCAAAGAGCTTTATCAGCCCCTCTGGTTCTACTGGGACGGAAAGCCCATGCTGATGGCCCAGGTCTGGGGCATCAACGGAAACGGAGACGTAGAGCGGAATATGCTGGACTTTTTCACGATCCGCAAGAATCTCCCCTACTACCTCATCGAGGACAAGATGGAGTACGGCGCCTGGGGCTGGCTTTCGATGTATCCGCAGGCGATCTACTACAAGAACGCGGAAGATGAGAAAAAAGGCAAGCCTGAGCAGATCACCGTTGGCGTTGCCCAGAACCACAACTACGTGACGCACAAAATATCGGCGATGAACGGCGACAATATTGCCGGCCGCGCCTACACGTCGGACCTTTCCCACATCGACGACCCGGACGGCAGGCTCTGGGGATACAACTTCGAGGAGCAGTTCGAGTACGCGCTGAAAGTCGATCCGCGGGTCATATTCATCACCGGCTGGAACGAGTGGAACGTGGGCCGCGAACAGGAGTGGCAGGGCGTGAAGAACGCGTTCCCGGACGAGTTCGACGCGGAGTTCAGCCGCGATCTGGAACCTTCCCGCGGCGTGCTGAAGGACAATTACTACTACCAGCTGGTGAATTTCGTTCGCCGCTACAAAGGCGCCCATCAGATACCGAAGCCTGGCAAGGAAAAGACCATCACCCTCGGTGCCGGAGAGGCCCAGTGGGACAGCGTGGAACCCTATTACGCGGCTTACATCGGCAATACCGGGGACCGGGACGCGCTGGGCTACGGCAACGTGAATTACACGGACTATTCGGGCCGCAACGATATAATCGGCGCCAAGATCTCCCGTGACACCGAGTACCTCTACTTCCACGTAGAATGTTACGACGACATCACGCCCTACACGGACAAGCTCTGGATGAACCTGCTGATCGACTGCGACGCCTCGAACAGCGGCTGGAACACCTTCAATTACGTGGTCAACAAGTCGCCGGCCTCCGCGTCCACGGTGGTGCTGGAGCGGTTCACGGGCGACGGATACGGATCGGAAAAAGTTGCCGACTGCGAATATGAAGTTGACGGACGGTTTATGACGGTGAAGATCCGCAAGGCAGATCTGGGCATCGAAGGCGACAAGTTCACGGTAAATTTCGCCTGGACGGACAACGTTCACGACGTTGACGACAAGGGCACCAGGACGGCCGATGGTAATTACGTATACGACACGTTCTCCGGCGACATAATGGAATTCTACGTGTCCGGCGACGTTGCCCCCGGCGGCAGGTTCAAGTTCTGCTACGACACCACAGGCACAATCGCCACGGGCGAAAGGTCCGGCAAAGCACGCGGAAAACTTGCCCTTCAGATCGGCGCCATCGCAGGAGCTGCGGCGCTCGGCATAGGAGCTGTTGCCGCGGCGGCGGTCATCAAAAAGAAGCGCGACGGCAAAGACGGCAAAAAATGACCAAAAAAATAAAAACGATACGGTCTATCAGGCCGGTGGATATGCTATAATCTAACCGATCCGGAACGCCTCTGCCGAGCGCGGCAGGAGCGTTCCATTTTTTCAGGAGCGTGCAATATGGACAAGAAACTCTACGACGTCACACGGGGCAATGAAGACAACCGCCTCCTCCCCTTTTTCTGGCTCCACGGAGACGACCAGGACAAATTCGCGTCGGAGCTGGACAAGATACAAGAAGCCGGCATCCGCGCCATCTGCTTAGAATCGAGACCCCATCCGGATTTCTGCGGCGACAGCTGGTGGTCGGATTGCGACATTATCATGGCCGAAGCCAAAAAACGCGGCATGAAAGTCTGGGTGCTTGACGACAGGCACTACCCCACCGGAATTGCCAACGGTATGGTGGCGAAAAAGTACCCGGAACGCAGAAAATGGCACATGATCGAAAAACACGTTGACGTCATCGGGCCGCAGAACGGCGCGCTGATAGTACACGGCGACGAGGAAAATACGGTGGAACAGGCCCGGAAGCTGATCGCCGCGGTGGCCTGCCGCAGAGACGGTCCGGAGGAGAAAATGACTCCGCCCATGATAAATCTCACCGGGAACGTTGACGGTGATTTTCTGTACTGGGACGTGCCCGAAGGCTGCTGGCGCGTGTACCTGATATTTGTGAGCCGCGAAGGCGCCGCAGGCCATATGGCGGATTACATACATATGATCGATCCAGAGTCCGTCGACGTGCTGATCGACGAAGTTTACGAGCCCCATTTCGCCCATTACGGAGCTGAATTCGGCAAGACTTTCGCAGGCTTTTTCTCAGACGAACCGGCCCTGGGCAACTCCTTTTTGCGCGGCGTTCCCGTGGGCGGCTACGATTACGGCATAGGCCTTCAGCTGCTGGCGCTTCCCTGGCGTGACGATATGCCCGAAATGTTCGAATCCCGGCTGGGTCCCGACTGGAAGCTGATGCTGCCGGGGCTCTGGAGACCTTTGGAAGGTATTACCGCGAAAGTGCGGCTGGCATATATGGATATAATGACGGGGCTGTACCGCGACTGCTTTGCCATGCGGATCGGCAAGTGGTGCCGGGCGAGGGGCGTGGAATATATAGGCCACGTGATCGAAGATATGAACTGCCACGGACGCATGGGCGCCGGAACGGGCCATTATTTCAGGGCGCTGGAAGGCCAGGACATGGCGGGGATCGACGTTGTCCTCCACCAGATCGAGCCGGGCAAGGCGCATTTCGACCACAACTCGCGGGCGGGGTACGGCAGCGTTGACAGCACCTTCTACCATTATATGCTGGGCAAGCTGGGCCCGTCGCTGGCGTATATGACTCCCCATATGAAGGGCCGCACGATGTGCGAGATCTTCGGAGCCTACGGCTGGGCAGAGGGCGTTCCCATGATGAAGTGGCTGATGGATCATATGCTGGTGCGCGGCGTCAATCATTTCGTGCCCCACGCTTTCGACACCCACTACCCCCTGAAAGACTGTCCGCCCCATTTCTACGCCCGGGGCAACAACCCTCAATACCGTGATTTCGCCCTGCTGATGCGCTACGTCAACCGCGTGAGCCACCTGTTTACGGATGGCAGGCCGGTGCCGGATGCAGGCGTTTTCTACCACGCGGAAGCCGAGTGGTCCGGAGATGAATATATGCTGTCGGAACACCCCGCCAAGGCGCTGCTGGACGCCCAGCTGGATTACGTTTTCGTGCCTGCGGACGCGTTGGAAAACGCCAGGCTGACCGAAAACGGAGAGCTGGAACTGAGCCTTGCCGGAGCGCCGGGAAACGGCGAGAAGGCTACCGAAACGGACGGAAACGGAGAACCCTACGGCAAGGTCACGGTGCCCTGCCTGGTAATGCCCAAAGCCGGAACGCTGCCGGACAACGTGATGAAAAAGCTCCGTGAACTGGCCGTTGCGGGCTTCCCCGTCGCCTTCGTGAATTCCGTTACGAAGCGCTCGGACAAGGGCCCCGCGCCCCTTCCGGAGACGGTGAAAGCCCTCTCCCTTCAGGAGCTTCCCGCTTTCGTCCGGGCCGCTTCCAAGCGCGGCACCGCATCCGTTGACCCGGCGTTTCCGCTGCTCAGGCTGCTTCGCTGCGAACGGGGCGGCAACGTGTATTATATGGTGTTCAACGAAGATATGAAGCCGTTCAAAGGGACGTTGACGCTGCCCGTTAACGGCGGAAAACCGGACGAGAAGTACGGCGCAGCGCCGTGCGCGAAACAGGCGCCGAAACAGGCGGCGAAACTCGACCTCCTGTATATGAAATACTCGGAACTTCCTTCAGGTACGGATCAGGTGGAACTGGAGCTTTCGCCATATGGATCATGCATTTTGGCGTTCGGAGACGACGTGCTGAACGCGCCGGGATCGGAAGGATCGCTGATGAGCCTCGAGAAAACCGCGCCTGCCGCAGACGGAACCTCCAAAGGGATCAGAACGCTCAGTTTAGACCACTTCGATATCTCACGCTGCGTTGCCCTCGACTATCCAAAATTCGTTCCGATGGCCTCGGACAGCCCCCTGTTCGACGTCACGGGACCCGGGCAGGATCAGCGGTTCTGCGGTTATATACGGTACGAAGCGGAATTTCAGGCGTTGCCAGGCGAGACGGTCAACGAGATCGATCTGGGCCGCGTAGGCGAAACGGCAACGGTGTGGCTGAACGGCGTCGAGCTCGGTTCCGCCATTTGTCCCCCCTACCGCATCCGTCCGACAGCCGGCAGCGGATCAGCCGAGGCGCTCCGTCCGGGCATCAACAAACTCACGGTGGAAGTTGCGAACTCCATGGCCTACGCCCAGCGCGACAAATTCTCCGTCGAACTGATGGTCAGCGCTTCCGGACTGCTGGGGCCTGTGAAAATATACCTGGCAGAAAAAGCGCAATAAAAAAGACCGGCCCGGGGGCCGCTCGACGACCTGTGCCCGTGCCGGAACGCTAAAGATCAGAAGGCTGAAAATCAAGCAGCATCAGGCGCCGCATCGCTTTGCCCCGGCGCCTTTTTTTGTTTCGCCCAGTCAGCCTTGAAATAATACACGGCCAGCGCCGAAGCGCATAAAAACCAGGTGATGGGATAGACCCAGTTGACGATGTCGATGGTGCCCAGGATCGGCACGAAAATGAACAGGATCGTCACGCGGATCAGGCACCAGCAGGCCAGCATTGCCGCCATGGGGACCACCGCCCTGCCCGCGCCACGGAGCACCGCCGCCAGACAGTGGCACAGCGCGCAAAGGAAGAAAAATCCGCAGCAGATACGCGATTTGTCAACGCCGAATGCCAGCGCCGCGTCGCTCTCCGTAAACGCGTCGATAAGATAAGGCGCCGTCAATATGATCAGGCCGCCCATCACTTCCGCCGCCGTCACCGCCGTCAATATCCCGAACCTTGCCCCCTTCTTCGCTCTGGCAACGTCTCCGGCCCCCAGGTTCTGGCTCACGAATGTGGTTATTGCCGCGCTGAAGCAGGTCACGGGCAGGAACGCGAATCCCTCTATCTTGGCGTATGCGCCGCAGCCCGCCATTGCCTCAGGCCCGAACTGATTTATGTGGGACTGGACCACCACGTTGGCGATGGAGATCACCGAATTCTGGAAGCCCGAGGGCAGGCCGTACTTAAGTATCATGACCAGGGTCTCCCTGTCGATGCGCAGTTCTTTCAGCCTCACCCGGTAATCCGCCTTGATCCGGAGCAGCCTGCCCAGGCAAAGGCAGACGCTGAGCAGCTGGGAAATGACGGTGGCGATGGCCGCTGACCAGACTCCGAAGCCGCAGAGCCCGATAAACGCGTAGTCGAGGCAGATGTTGACCAGCGACGAAACGATCAGGTAATACAGCGGGTGCCGGGAATCCCCAACGGCCTGCATGATGCCCATGCAGATATTGTACATTATCATCGTGACGAGACCGGCGAAGTAGGTGCTGACGTATTCAGTGGCCTGGGGAAGCACTTCCTCCGGCGTGTTCATGAGCAGCAGCATGTACCTGGCGCACAGGGCTCCGGCAATTGAAAAAACCACTCCGGCTAAAAAGAAGAAGACCAGCGACGTGTGTATGGCTTTGCGCATCCCCGTCACGTCACCGGCGCCGTAGAAGCGGGCAATGACCACTCCGGCTCCCATGGCGATGCCGCTGAAGAAGCCTACAAGCAGGAATATGAGGCTGCCCGAGGAACTGACCGCGGCAAGGGCGTCGTCGCCCAGCAGCCTTCCTACCACGAAGGTATCGGCGGTATTATAGAGCTGCTGGAACAGATTGCCCAGGAAGAGCGGTATGGCGAAGATGACGATCTGCTTTGCGATCGGTCCCTGCGTCATATTCATTTCTGCCGTGCGGAGTTTCATCTGGTTTCAGGAGTGTTCAAGCGGTTTGCCGCGGTTTGGGCGGTTCGGGAAGTCCGGGCGGTTTGCCGCGGTTCGGGCGGTTTGCCGCGGTTCGGACGGTTTGGGAATTCCAGGCGGTTGGCCGAGGTTCGGACGGTTTGGGAAGTTCGAGCGGTTTGCCGCGGTGCGGTCCGGTCCGGCGTCAGTCGATCGTATTGCCGGAATAATGCCATATGCCGTTTTCCGGCACCTCGGGAGTGTAAAAAAACAGGGCGAATGCGGCAGACGCGTCGGGATTGGGAGTCCTGTTGTACACCGCCAGTCCCAGGGGAGCTCCGTCGCCGGAACTGCCGGAAAACTGCGGCATGCGTACGTGATACAGATGGCCGTCGATCATTCCTTCCTTCGCTCCATCATACATATTTTCGATATCGGTGCCGAAAAATCCGGCATAATATTCCACAGGCATCAGAACGATCAATTCAGAGGCATATCGGTAAACCTGATCTTCCGGCAATACCAGCACGTCCAAAGATCCTGCTTTGCTGTTAACAAGATCATCTTCGGATAATTCTTCCGGATAGTCAACGAACACGGACACTTTGGGATACGCTTTCTTGAAGTCCTCGACGTAGGCATCCATTGCCGCTTTCTGCTCTTCGTCTGCGCCCGGAAACGTTACGTAAACAGGGTTCTGAATGATCACGTCATATGAATTGCCGTGCTCGTCGGGTTTCTCTTTTGAGCATCCGGCAATCAGCGCTGCGATCGTCGCAAGCGCCAGAATCAGGGACAATAACATGCGAACCATTCTTTTCATTTTCGACCACCGTCTCCTTAGCTTGTCTTATTTGCGTTCATTATATCAAATATTGCGTCTCGAGTAAACCGTGGCGCGGCGCTGCCTCGGAGAAGGAATGAGCGGGAAACACATAAAAAGCCGCTCCCCTGCGCGGTTGGGCCAACATGGGGAGCGGCCGCGCTGCCTGAAAGCGAGATGCGAGCGCGAAACGCCCTGTTTTTACCACTTTACTCCGAATTCTTGGCGTTTGAAAGAAGGTGGCGCTGCCTCGGAGCTTGAAATGAGCGAGAAACGCCCGGATTTTACCTCTTAGCCTTGAATTCTTGGCGTTTGAAAGAAGGTGGCGCTGCCTCGGAGCCTGAAATGAGCGAGAAACGCCCTGTTTTTGCCTCTTAGCCTCGAATTCTAGGCGTTTGAAAGAAGGCGGCGCTGCCTCGGAGCTTAAAATGAGCGAGAAGGTCAGGGATTTCGGCATTTCCCTTCATTTCCCTCAAAAACGGCAGAACCGCTCATTGCCCGAGCCGATCAAACGAGCATAAACACCCGGAGAAGGTTGTCCGCCCCCATTCATGGGCGAAGGCAGAACACGCAAAAAGCTAAAACAGGCGCAACCGGTTGTCCGCAGCGGAACAGCCATACATCTTACCTGTCCGGATAGCAGCAGGACGCGCGAAAATGCCCCAAACAGGCGCCACCGTCAGCTTCGAAGGGAAATGATACCTCCGCAGGCGTGATCGCCTTAAACGGTCAAATAGCGGCATTTTCACGCCAGCTTCGCCAGCACGTTGTCCCAGCGCTCCTTGATCTCGTCGCTGTCGATGCAGGGCTCGAATCCCGCGCGCAGATACGTCTTGACAGCGCCAAGCCTGAAATCGTCCGTAGTGAGGTACGCATAGGCCGCGCCACGCTCCTCCAGCCTTGACAGGGCGAACGAGTTCATGGCGTCGCCGATGCCCTTGCCCCGGTGCGCCTTTTTGCAGCACACCATATGCACGTAACCTGCCCCGTTCTTATGCAGCACGAAGGCGATGGTCGCCACCCTTTCGCCGCTGCCGTCGCGCACAAACACCAGGTCCTCGAGGGGCCTGAGATCAGGGTAGTTCACGATCGCCCCTGAGAACGCTTCCTCTCCGGACAACGGCGAAAGCAGCCCTTCTTTGCATATTTCCACCCAGTCTGCTATCTGCTCCCGGAGGCCCGTGAAATATTCGAACGAATATCCCTCCGGCAATGACGCCTGCCTGACCGGACCCGCCGGCCTTATCATTTTCAGCTGCTGTGCAAAACCCATTTTCAGTACCTTTTTTGATCTGATCCAAACGTTGCCGGACCGCACATATAACCGTACAAATTAGAACCGGCGCACTCTGGGACCGTTCTGGCCCTGATCCGGCGCCGGTTTCGCAAAAAACTCACTCGTTATAAAAAGCGTACAGTTCTTCCGTTGCCAGGGCCATCTTCGTCACTGAGTAGTCGCGGCCTTCGGGATGCACGTAAAGCGTGTCGTTCAGCGTGTTCAGGTCAACGCAGTCGCCGTACTTGCCCAGGTATTCGTATTCGATGTGGACGGAATACTGGGTTGACGCCTGGAGCGCCAGTTCGTAATCATTGCCTTCGTACGAACCGCGCACGGTGAAGCCGGACATATCGTGGGTCAATTCGGCGTTGCCCACGTCGATAAACCCGGAAGCGTTGGGCAGCGCGTACGCTTTCGCGGACAACGTGATCCCGTACCTTCCCTCGCGCACTTCCTTCCTGACGTTCGACCGCTCCCACTCGTACCAGTCCGGAACGTGGGAAAATTCGGTCTCGCCCTCCGTGGCCTTCAGCGCGCCGTACTCGTCCATTTCCCAGGCCTTTCCGCATTCGTCGCAGCGGAGCACGGTGCCGGAGGAACTCATCCGGTACTCGCGGCCGCAATGGGGGCATTGATAAAGCACCTTGTGCAGCCCTTCAGCGCGCCCGGCATAAGTGATGGGGATCCGTTTCTCAGCCTGCCAGCTGTAGTCGTCGTACACGAACGCTTCCTCGATCCGCTTCTGGATCTCGCCGGCAGACATGGTGCTCATCTGCTCAGGCGTCAGGAGACAGGTCATCACGGCCTCGGTGCCCTTGACCTTGTGGTCGGGCAGATTGAAGAAAGGCGAATTAACATGGTGGCCGTGGCAGATGAGCGTTACCACCGGTATGTTCAGCAGTTTAGCCAGTTTTCCCACGGATTCGGGCAATACGGCGGTGGTGCCGCACAGCGAATATCTGGCTTCCGGATAGATGGCGGCAATATCCCCGCGCTCCTTCACCAGCTTCAGCTGCTTTATTAGCGTGACGTCCCGCGTAAACTTGCGTTTGCAGATGCAGCCTATAAAGCGCAGCAGCCACTCACGCTTCAGATACCCGTCAATTGCCACCACGAAGTTTACCCTGTGGAAGCGTGTCGCCTTCAGCGCCACGGCGAAATCCATAAACGCGTTGTGGTTGCAGAGCAAAAGGTAAGGCGGCTTTACGCCTTCCATTCCGACTTTCGTAAGCTTGTTTTTATGGCTGAGCAGAGTCGGCAGCGTGAGCGTCCTCATCAGCGGTCCGAGATGCATGCGCATCGCAGGCTTCTTCATATCAAATCTTTTTACGCCGGGCAATAACGTTGATTCTTTTTCCGTTGCCATTTTTGATGTGGGTTCCCAGCCCGTATGTGTGAAACTTCGACCTGCCCCGAGTTCCGTTTTGCCTGAAAGCATCCGGGCTGCGTTGCAGTGGCTGCGCTGCGGCCAGTTTTTATTGTACCATACTTTCTTCCGAAAAGGAAAGATTTTTGCGTCAAGACGCATTTTATTATTGTCTGCGCTTGAAGACTATTGTTGAACTCATATTTATTCTCCTATCTGTTTCAACTCCATATAATAATTGACCGGCAGTTTCTGGCAAGTAATCTTCCGCAAACTAATCCTTCAGGCAACCGATAGGAATCACTTTGACGCCGTTCTTTGTTGTGTACGCCATCGAAGCGTTTCCGCAAATGATGATCAAGAATGACGGTTCCCTGTAGATCACTCCCGGATGTTCTTTGTTTTCCAGTGCTTTTCTGTTGTGTTCCCGAATGACTTCTTTAAAAGTGATGAGAGACTCTTCGGCTTTTGGGATGGCATTGCTTCCTGTTTTGATCTCGATCAACGCATATCTTCCATCTTCAAGTTGATAGACAGCATCGGCTTCCAACCCGTTGTCATCCGTGTAATGAAGGATTCTCGCGTTATGCGCCTGTGCGTATACCAGGAGATCACGCAGCACCATGTTTTCAAACACATGTCCAAAGAGATCCAGATCATTGTTGAAATAATCAGGTGCGAGTCCAAGTGCCGCCAAACCGATCGAAGGGTCAACGAAAATGTGCTTTTTTGCTGCCCTTATTGCCGTTTTGGATCTAATCTGAGGGGTCCATGCATCGATGTCTTTAATAACGAAAAGACTCTCAAGAACATCAATATACGACCCGAGTGTTACGTCGGTAACCATATGCTCCGCCTTGACATCCGCGTATATGCTTTTCTTTTTCGCCGTTGTTGCCATATTCCGGGCAAAAGACCACAATAAAGCCCTTGCCCATTCCGGATTTCGCTTTACCCCGTCAACAGCGCTTATATCTTTTTGATAGATTTGTTTATAGTAATCGCGGGCAATCTCCAATTTCGCATCCCTGCTGTTTAATGCCAGACATCTGGGCCAGCCGCCGCGCGCAGCGGCATAAAACAGGTCTGGCAATGTTATGTTCGAAATTTTGCCGTCTATTTCATACGAAATGTCTTCAAACAGCTTTGATAAAGAAATGCTTCCGTTTGACTCTCCGGTTTCCCACAGAGTCATTGGATACATGATTATCTCAGAGATTCGTCCGGTTCCCGTATGATGCGTTTCGACATGCTTGCTGGTTGAGCCGGTCAGATAGTATTCCCCAACGGATGAAGGATTATCGTCACAGTCCTTTCGTATCGCACCCCAGATTTTAGGTGCGTCCTGCCATTCATCAAAAAGAATTGGCTTTTCGTTATTGAAAAATAAGGTTGGGGCTGTTTCAGCTACAGAAATGTAGCCGGCACGTCTTTCTTCGTCCTGGAATTCAATTACTGTCTTACACCTCTCCCTGGCGGTTCTCGTCTTACCGCACCCTTTCGGGCCTGTTATGTTTATTGCATTAAAGGCTTTATTTTTTCTGTCTATTTCCTTGTCAACGATTCTTGTTATATACTTCACGTGGATCACTCCTCCTTTCACTGTTGATTTTACCATAGCTTAATATTTTTCGCAAGTTTTATTTTATAAAATTCGGCAATTTCATTTTATATATTTCGTGATATTGAGGGCAGGTGATTACGATGATCTGGATGAGCTCGAGGCGGTCAATGCTTACAATGCTGATGGAGAAGAAAGTGCGTGAAACGGCCGTTTGAGAACCGAATGAATTAAACCGAAACCAAGAACGAAAACAGCCCCGGGACATTGATCTCGAGGCTGTTTTTGAGTGCGGATAGCAGGACTTGAACCTGTATGAGGGGACCCTCACACGGACCTGATGATAGTGTTACCTTGGTGAAAAATAACTGACTGGATCAGTATAAAACCCACTTATCCTTTTCCACCACACTCCACTTTCTGCGGTGCAGTTCATACTGTCTCCTTTCCTATCGAAACTCACAAGAAGGCATACTGTAATGTGCATAGCGCAACCGTATCTTGGTGAGAAAACAACGACACCGAGAGCGATCAAACCCACTAATACTTTTCCGTCACACTCCATTATTGTTCTTCATCTTTCGTCTTTTAGCAAGAATTATAACAAATGTCAAAAGAACCCCGACAATCAACAAAGAACAGATGCTGATCATTACTGTCGCAGTTACTGCGTTGTTCTTCCCGGAATCATTATTCAATTCCAGCCCGACTCCTCCGTAATAAACCGGAAAAGTCGCTCCGGGATGATTAATTTCCCATTCCTCCCTTTCTGCCCGTCTTTTATCCAACTCTGCGAAATACTCTTGTGATTCCGTCTTGCAAAGATTATAGAAATCGTCATCAATGCGGACAATACTGTCTTGAGTTATTGTTTTTCCGCCGGTCGGGTGCCATACAAAATAGTCAAACGCCCCATCCGGTTGATCAATGTAGTACGCATCCCCATGTGAAACCACTTTGACCGCCAGCACAGAATCAGCCGAAACCGCTTCGCCAATATATCTTTCAATATCCTGACGGTAATTTTCAAAACTGCAAGGCATCAAATAAGATCCAATATGGTCCGTTCCTGCTGTCTCGGTCGACCTGTCAAAATGCACCATCTTTAAAGAGTTGTTTTCAATTACAACGGTTGCGACTCCTGCAAACGCTCCTGTTTCTGTCACGACGTCAGCCCAATAGTACCCTTCAATCCTGGATATAGAAAACCGACCGGTCTTCCCGTATTCAACGGGATTAAACCTGAAAAGAGGAGCAATAGTTTCCGTCAGAATCGTTTCTTTATTATCGCTAAGCCTTTTCCCGTACACAGGATCGTTATTAACAAGCTGGGCAACTTTTTTTTGCTCTTCAAGTGAAGCACCATTTCCTGTTGCACCGGAATAAACGCTAAAGCAGGCAAGGAGTACCAAGACAGCTACTGTCAATATGAAAACTGCTTTTAAAAAACTGTTCATATTATATAATCCTCCATTTTAATTACAATAAACTATTTCGTTTACTCGAAAGAAAGAATCGCTGATAAGGGTTCGAAGAGTAATTTGATCATTTAATAAATCCGTTTCTGAAAACTGCCAATACAAGTTATCAAAAGGATCCCAAATAGAAAACACACTTGTCACAATATCATAATTTTGTATAACTACTGCGTGATAAGTTCCCCCTGATATTTCGACCAAACCAGCAACTACCCATTTGCCTGACGATAATTCGTTTTTTAAAACAGACAAATTATAAGAGTCTTTAATGTTAGATATCGCTGAAGTAGACATAGTGTTATACGAGGCAATTTGTAAAGCTTGGCGTATTTCAGTACTGTTACCACCACTGTTGCTTTCGGCTGTTCCCTTAACACCGGTTACTATCTGACCTTGACCGCCATCAACTGTAAATTGTCCAGTATATAACTGTCCGCAATAATAGCTTGTCCAAACAAGTAATCCAGAATTATAAGTTATTGGTAAGGGAATTGTGCTAAGAGCACCACTGCCTCCATTATGTACTCCAACCATTTTTGAACATGCAGCCCAACACCAGTGGATTCTATTTTGAGGATCAGGTTCGGGCAGTCTATTAACACCTGCGATGTAGTACGCTGAAATAGAGCTATTCGAATCAGAATGGATATAAACATTTTCCGATCCGGCTTTGATTGCAGTTACTAAGCCAGTTAAGTTATCAACACTTACTTTAGGATCTGGTGAATAATTTGTATTCCAGGTAACTTCTTGAGATATTGAAATTGGTGAATAGACCGCAGGAATAATGTTAAGTTGCGATATTGTTTTACTTTCCCCAACATTCAAAAACCTATAAGTTTCCGTAATAATATCATTTGAAACAGAATCATAAAGGATAATTCCTGAAGGAACATTGTTGATTATTTCTTCGCTCCAATAATCCTTGGAACTGTTATTTGGCACTCCGATTTTAGTAGTCGCTGATCCCGATGAAGTTCCATATTGAAGGATTCTAACATCCAATCCTTTGTTTTTGATAATCAGACCCGATTGTAAATCTCTGTCTATAGTCCATTCGCCGATGTCCGCAACCCCGCTTAAAGTATCATTTGTTCCAATATCACTTATACATGCGTTCCCACTGCTATAAATCATACCCATATTCAATTTATGCATGGGCCTGAAACTGTATTTTCCGCTTCCTAAGTAGAATATCTTCCACATTTGCCGCAATTTACTTACCGTCGAAGCATCATTGTTATATTTAACCCTCAAATTAACGTCTGTCCCGTCTATAATTTTGCCATCTTTACTGTTCAAATATGTATTCGAGTACATATTTTTAAAATAGTAAACCCCATCCGGAATCTTAACATACACAGTACATGTTTGGGATACCGCTGGACCGTACGGATCCAATACAGTAGCTGTTATTGTCACCGGTGTTGCACTCGCTCTAACGCCCGTAATGATCCCCGTGCTACTGACTGTAGCAATGGTAGTATCACTACTTGTCCATTGAACTGTGACGCCTGTTGGGACAGTTGTCGCAAGATTTGAACAGGTTTCACTTTCGTTTAAATTCAGCAAATAATACTGAAGGTTAATGAGAGGTCTATAGGAAACAGTTATGTATGGCTGAACATTCAAATATGCGCTTTCAGACGCATCATACGCTTTGGCATTGCTTACGTTTGATTCATCAGAGCTTTTTAACATAAAGCCTAAAGATGCTGTATATGTTCCGTTTTTCCAGCCTTTAACCAGATTTGTTACATTAAACTCGACATAATTATCATATGCCGGATTTTTAGTATCGATTAATGTATAACTTCCGCTCGGACTTGTATTATTCCAAGTCGCTGTATTCTCGCTCCACGAGGTTCCTGTGTATGCGTACAGTTTAACTTCTTGCGCAGCAGAGCCAGTGGCTTCTTTAATATAAAACTTTGCACTATCGATCTGGCTGGCTTGAATACTGCTAAATGCTGAATTGTTGTATAATCCCGGAGTTCTTACCAGCATCCTGCCTATATTATATCCATCGGATAGAAAACCGGTATGATTGTATGTCCATGTGCCGGTTGCCAGATTCGGTTTCCCGCTGTATACCGTTGTGTCCTCGATATATGAAGAATTGTTTTCCGATCTGATTTCTATTACAGGATCTATCGTTACCGGATATACGGTATTCTTCGAAACAAGAAACTCTACAGGAACGACCAATGTTAGTATCCATTTATTATCTGAAAGTTGATCAATTTGAATATTACCTCCGGTAAAGCGACCCGAAGAATCATAAACAAACACAGAACCAACAATGAATCTGAAACCATCCGTTTCTGTTTCGGCAAAAAACAATGCGCCTGTCTCATCAAAAAACGGTCTCAAGGATACCGACGAAACAATAATATCGAAGGAGTTACTACCAGTGAAACTCTCCAGCACAACATCCTGCTTTATACCTGAGAGAGTCGGTGTAAAGACAAAATTCGCATTGTCACCATAAACGTTACTGTATTTCACAGCATTGCCTGTTTTTTGTGCTTCAGCGTTTTTGTCATCCGGAGCAAACAGAATCAATTCCTTTTTGCCGTTAAATAATTTAACTCCGTCCGAAAGGCGGTCTGGGAGTAGCAATCCAACATTATTCTTCTTCGTTGTATAGCCATTATTTGTTTTTTGCAAAGAGAGGTCTTTTTCATAAATGATTCCGCTTGCATCTTCAAACTTAACATCTTCTCCGAACACGTACAGGCTTCTTGTGCCGTCATCGCGTTCGAAAATGTATGTGTTCAAATCTTCTTCACTGTAGACCCTCTTCGTGAAACCGTTCGACAGGAACTCTTTTTCGTCGACATAGTTGAATATGTTGCATTGGTCAGCAATCGAAAGCGCCTGTTTATTATCCGTCACATCTGAATAAGCCTTTTCTTCAGCAACCAGTATACTGTTTTCGGTTGTTGATCCGTAGGTTCCGCCAAAAGAAAGCAGCATAACAACAGCAATTAGAATAGATATTCCGACTTTCATTTTCTTATGTCTCATAGAATCTCCTTATGATTTAAAACAATACTCACGACTTAGTTTATACACTACTGAGCCATCATTCAAACAAGTTCCCTGTCCTCATATGGTTATAGCAACACCCGTTGATCTCATCAAAAAGCGTCTCCGGGATCTCATATATTTCCGTTGTCCAGCCATACGGTACGGGCAGATGATAACCCAGCGATAAGTAGCATATATCATCTTCATGGAAGAAATCCATCATTAGGAAACCGCATCTGAGAGCAAGTTCTTTCGATTGATAATTCTCCCGGGTAGCCTGTTTGTCCGGCACCAGAGTTCCCTTCTCTAAGCAGCTAAGCAAAAAGTACTTGAATCCTGCCATATCTGCCGATCCGTAATAGATCGTAGTGCCGTCAACTTTAATGTTCTCTTTTACAGCAATCCCGAAGCACGTTTCATCTGCGAAATTCCGGAACTTCATATCTCTGTACTTGTCCCAGTAAGGTGAATCCACTCTTTCGTCCTCGTAATCAGGTGTTTCCTGGATCTCTTCTATCGTTCTTGTGAAATACAGTATCACCTCATTGCCGTTATCGGCAGCCGAAATGGCATAACTTACAAATACCGCCTGGCGCTTTCCGTCAATTGTCACCGGTTCCGTATTGAACGCGGGGACCTGATTCAGAAACCACTCTCCGTCGGAGGCGGAATAGCAGAGCAGGCGCTGATTAGCAGCGGAATATGCATAGAAATAGCCACCGTCCCGTGTCCAGGTGTAACAGTTCTGGCTGTAGTCGGCAAGAATGACCGTCTCTTCGCCGGTAGTGGTGTTTTTGGTCAAAAATACCTTTGAACCATTGTCCAACACCGTTTGTACGAGAACATATTCGTTGTCAAGAAGTGCGCCTGTTTCAGCGTCATATGCGGCAACTTCCACGTCGCTATGATTTGCCCAGCCCCAGTTTTTGATGGAAAAAACTTTGCCATCAGCGTAATAATTATATTCGCCGATGACGTTCACTCTTTTACCGGTGTCAACGTTATAGAATGAATAGCCGTCATTCGTGATCAGAAGTATTCTTTCGGACAAAAACTCGGCAGAAATCCATGCGCTTTCACTCTCGATCAGTTTGATTCCTTCTCCCGTTTCCGTGTTGCAAACATATATAAAATGTTTGCCGTCATCGGTATTAACACCAGCGCTCAGTCTTCCGTTGCAAAGAGATTTATTATAGACATATAGCTCGTTATAACCGGAGCAACCTTCCGGAAGCGACAACGAAGATGCGTGCCCAGTGCTTCGGTCAAACACCCAAAGTAATTCAGTAAGAGTTCCGTTAATCTCATATATTCTGACCACGAAATAATCCTGCTTTTCAGCATCGGCAATGAACTCTGCTTGGTAGCCTTCATTAACAGATATCCCGGCAGCATTCAGAAATTCATGGTACAGGCAAATAATCTCATCTTTATCCCGGTTATAGTATAGGCCGGGACAATCTCCGTGTTCTCCAAACACTTCAGTCGAGATAAGATCCATACCTAGACTGGAACCTTTCAGCGTCCTTACCTCGCTGTTCAGACCTGTGTATGACAACTGTTTTATCTCTACTTCTTTTTTTGAAAACCATTCTCCGTTATTTGATTGCCGTGGATTCGCAATGCCAAAAACGCTTGCAACGTCCGGCTCTTTTGTCGATAAAGATGGTGTTTCATCTATAATATCCGTCGGGTTGTTTGACGGTTTATCCGTTGGCGTAGCTGTCGATTCGGCAATTAGAACCTCATCGCCGCTTCCGATTGGCGAGAGTGTTTTTGCGGAGTTCGACAGTTTGACGGTGCTCAGTATTGCCGACAGAACCGCGACAACCGCAGCAGAACTAATAATGCCTGCTTTTACAATCTTTCTCCGCTTTTTTATGTTTCGTATCTCCCTGTAATACTTTTCACTTTCTTCACTGCACGCAATAATGTGCAGGACTTCTTTAAAATCATTCTGTGCCATTCTTAAGTCTCCTTACAAAGTCCTTGAGTTCGTTTCTTAATCGAAAAAGCCTGGTCCTTACGGAAGTTTCGCTCATACCAAGCTCGTTTCCGATCGCCTTGCATGTTTTCATCAACAGATATCGGCTGGCGAATATAATCCGATTCTTTCGATTTAAATGCGATAAGAAGTTATTGAGAACTGATGCCTGGCGTTCCCTTGTTTCATCGCCGAATGAATCAATTTTTGTTATCTCGTTTATTTCTTCTTTAATTGTTTCATATTCTTCAAATGAAAAGTAAACAAAACGTCTGTCAGGGATAACATCTCCCACATTTACTTCAAAGAACTCGGCCATTCTTTCAACTGTAAGAACGTCTGGCTCTCTGGTTCCCAATTCCCACATCGCCACCAAAGAACGCGACACGAACAGACGGTCAGCAAGATCTTGCTGCGTCCATCCTTTTTCTGTCCTTAGTCTGATGATTGTCTCAGATATGTCTGTCATTCAACCTATGTTTCCTTATTTCTAACGATCTATCCGAGGTTTATAGGAGCCTTCAAACTCCCGCAGTATAATTATACAACATTGAAAAATCATTTTCTGTCACAAATATGTAACGTTAGGCTGAAGTGAAAAGTTAACTTCTACTCCCAGGGGGTCTGGGTAGAAATAAGTCATGCAAATAATTCGTGTTGAAATAAGTCTTGCAAAAAGTGGACTGGTATGTATTTTTGTAGTGGGTTCCTATGCACATATGTGTACTCCGTTAACCTGCCTTGAGCCCCATTTCTTTTAGTCTGAAAGCAACCGGGCTCATGTACCCTAGCTGCTGTGCAGCCGCTTCCTGTTGTAGAAAATCTCGATGTAATAGAACAAATCGTTTTCTACTGCATTTATTGTATCTTACTCTTTACTGAAAAAGAACTCTGTTTTCCCGCTTATAAAAAGCGTCCTTGAATTATTGCAAGTTTCGCATTTGTGGTACGAACGGCGTTGCCGCCCGCCCCAAATGCGGACGCGAGCTAAGCCCGCGCCCCTATATTTTTCTCGGCAGACCGGCGCTTCAAAGGTCAGGCAACTGAAAAGAAAACAGCCCCGGGAAGTTGATCTCGAGGCTGTTCGATGGTGCGAATAGCAGGACCCCCACCTGTATGAGGGGACCCTCACACGGACCTGATGGTAGTGTTACCTTGATGAAAATGCTCTTAATGCGTTCGAGTTTTGTGAAAAAGTAATCGAGTCAAACATAATCCTTTCTTTATATTGTTCTTCCATATATGTCGGTGACTCATGTACAACATAGGTATAGACATCAAAATATCCATCCTCGACTTTAAAACGGTATGTGTCAAATCCATTATCTTCCCCCTCCGGAAGCAGATCGGTGTCACGCCAAACCTCTTCCAGCAGAGGCAAACAATAAATAACAGAATCAGAAGAATAAATCCTATTTTTCCCCGAATAATACTCTACAGCAATAAAAGTCCCATTATCGCGATTAAAAACTGAAACGGGAACTGTCCAGTTGCTATCCCACTTATTTCCCAAAATATAACCTGAAAGAATCTGCGATTTGAGATTAAAATGCTCATCAAACACACCGATTCTGAACTCTTCATTCTCCCTATATATAGCGCAGTAATCTTTCCCAATACAAATAAACCTATGCTGCCCAATTATTGGAGGATAGTCTTTACAATACCATTCTTCAGGAACGAAGAAAACCGAGTCATCGAGTTCATTAATTAATGGCGTTCTTTCACTGTTCTCCGGAAAAAGCTGCTTATATACACGAATTATACTTGCCTGCTTCTCAGTCGGTTCGAGTATGGCCAATTTTTGCCCTTCATTTAATTTGAATTGATCAATCTCCGCATTATTCAAATCCTGCATTGTATCTTCAGTGCAGTTTAGTAAATCATCATAATGCAACTCTGAGGTATACTCAAGAGAATCTGTTGGGCTATTGCCGTTAATATTGCTCTGCAAATTGCAACCCAAACAGAAAACAAAAGGGAAGAATAAAAAGATCAGAATGAATCCTGGCAACACTCTTATCTTTCCAAGTGCTTTCATGATACATACACCCCTTTATACAAAAACAGTCGACAACTTATATTCTCTTCATTATAGTCCTTGACTTTAATGTAATATGGTACCCCGGCGTTCAACTGAATATATAAATGAGAGTAGAGATTCGTCCAGCTAATATCATCACTTTCAAACAATACTGCCCCTGTCAATGACAATATTTGCAGAATTGTGTCTACATCTTCATCAATCCATGGTTCTGTATCTATTGTATAATAGCCAGTTTCACTGGGAGTAAACTTAAAAATCTTTGCACTACAGTTATATATATAGTTTCTAAGCCCTGATCCATTTCCCTTGACTGCTTCAGGCGTCTGTGACAGATTGAATAGTTCGACGTAATCCGAATCCACCTCTAAATAATACATTCCTGCATTTAAATATGCGCTAAAAGAGGCATTCGACTGATTATTAACCTCATCCTCAAACTCATAATCATCATCATTATAAAGATAGAGTGACACACCATTAGAATAGTAATTCCACAAATTAAAAAAATATGTCGAACTGGACGGTACATAGAAGCGATAGCAATACGTGGTGTCATTATACTTTGACTCTCCAGGAATTATTGCTAACTGATTAGAATCAAGATAAACCCAAAGAATCATATTTGAATAATAATAATTTAGAATTTCAGAGTACGTATACCCGTCTTGAGCCATTTTGCACATTCCCGCTTGACACATTCCGACCATACTATGACCTGGCCATGGATCATGAGGTTGATGCAGAATACATGCGACAGAGATTAAATTGTTCGGACAATCTGTAGAAGAATGTGTACTGCCATCACAAATACTAAAATATTTAGCCCAAAAAGGCTGGTATGTTGTAGAATCAACAGGAATAACGCCGTTGCAATTATCAACTGCAGTAATCGTATACTCATTCGTATAGTTTGGATTAAAACTCTGGCAACATCCTGGAGAGTCACACATATACTCTCCATTATGCGGCATGCCCGAAGAAAAACCTCCGAGTTGATAAAATGTAAATCCCCTTACAGCCACAGAAAGAGCTTCAAGCGCTGTTATTTTTTGCTGAGTTGTCAGGGCATCAAAATATGTGCCACTATTTAATTCAGAAGCAACAACATGATAAACGTATGTTTTCATATCTATTGAATATATGCTGTTGTTGCAAGAAACATTTACCTCGGGGCAAGGATACGTTGGGTAAATCAGCAAACGATCCAAGCATCGTTCTTGTGAATAGATGACGTATGTGTCGTGACATTCGCTGTACCCGTTATAATCGATACACTCATCTTTATCCGTTAATCCGAGATTGATATAATTCTTTCCGACATTTGCATAAATTTCTAGATTATCAATGGTTATTAATTCATCACCCGATTCGGCGCATACCACGTAACAATCAACTGGTATATCAGAAAAAACAATTAGCCCATTATTATCTGTGCTACCACAAAAACTGTAACCAGAATTAAACACATATACACTGGCACCGGAAATTATTTCGCCAGAATCTGAAGAATAAACTAAAGCAACCAAATCAGTTCGTGGTTTATCTTCCGTTTCATCAATTGATCTGGGAATCATTTTACAATCCGTAATTGAAGAAGATATTTCGCAAACTTCCAAATCATTAATTGTTGAGAAATCGAAATCGCGATATACTCTCCGATTTGAGTTATCGTCTATACCACATGAAACATTTTCTTTTGAAAAAACATAAGCATTCCCCGTAGCACTTGTATTTCTTAGCATTAGTGATCCAGCGCTTATTATCACCATACAAACGCATATAATTGATTTTGCAACTCTATTCATTTATTTCTCCTTTTCAAATTAATTGATTCAAAAGCAGCGTTACGCCACTTTCCTACACTTTCCACATTTGTCTTGCCCCCATTTTTAGGTCCAGTGCCAATTTTAGTTTTTCGCATAACACTTACATTCTTGGCGGTGTGTTCCAACATTCATTTTTTACTATACCTGCTTTTTTATTGCCGGTCAATTATTCAGACCTAGCCGACGCCCTTGGGCCGGTATCTGTTGGCTTTGATTCGTTTTACTTGGCACTATCGTCTGTGGCGCCCGGCCGTGCAGACTGGAATGTGGCCTGATTGTGTTGTAGTATTTTACCCATCTGCAAGCATAAAGCACAAAAAGCGATGAGTCCTATTCATGTTCAAAAAACTCCTTCCCTCTACTTTCAAACTCATACGGATTGTTAATTCGGCAGTTGGATAATTAATGCAATATCATTATACTACCTTTTTAACAATCTATTTGTCACAAAAATGAAACGTTTTTGAGAGAACAAACCAGCAAGCAGATCCGCAAGATCCTCCTGTGTCAATCATTTTTCCGATCTCAAAGCAACGATACTTTCTGCGGTGCAGTTCATACTGTCTCCTTTCCTATCGAAACTCACAAGAAGGCATGGAATGTCTGGTATTCATGAAGAATATAGGATTGCAGTTAACAATAATATTCCATTACATGTTTATCTGAAAAAATGCAAAGAATCAATTAACACTAACGAATCAAATCCATTAATTGACGACCTTGTAAAAGATGGCATTTCATTTTATTATTTTAATAATGACAGAGAGCTGATTAAAAGATTAAAAGAAACAACATTTACAATTGCAAAAGATATTATGCTCAGTCAACTTAAAAAAACAAAATACCCGAAAACACTTTGTACAAATTGGCATCTGAAAAAGATTACAATAAAGCCATGGAGGTTATTACTATCATAGAAGAAATGCGTCAAATATGCACGGATTATGAATTGGATTATATAAATTCGAATATTGTTACGGCTTGTTTTGATCCGATTTGTTTTGAGTTCAAATCACGTCGACACAAATTTAATAATTGGGAACTTGAAACACAATTACATAAAATGATTGCTATTGCCGAAGAGTTTATGAGTCATTCAGTAAGAGATTATACTTCAAATGGACACCATAGAGAACTTGTTTTCAGTATTATCGGTAAGGTTTATATTGAAAATTTAACATATAATAAATACTCCGATTGGAAAGATGAAGATTACAGAGAATCATTAAGGAAATTGTTTGAAGAGTATGAACGCTTCGTTTCAATAGTCAAAAGTATTAGAATAGAATCGGATATTATTAGATGATAAACGGCGGGGAGTTAATTTCCCCGCCTCGTGTGTTTATCGGTATATGATTTCGTTTAACACGACCTCTTCGGCGCGGTTGCGTATGCTGTTCATACGCTGAACCCAGCCGAGTTGGTTGGTGCGTTTGAGTGCCTCTGTGACGCCTTCTGCCTTTGCGTATTGCCGGATAAGCGATTCCAGCATTGCTGTTGCTTCTTGATTGACCTCTTTCAAATACCCTTTCTCATTTTGGCTGTTCTCCTTCTTTTTGAATATTCCGGACAAAAAGAGCCGGATCACATAGAAATACACCAACAGACGAGCATGGAAGCCCGCCTTTGCTGATATGCTTCTATGTAACCCGGCTATCAAACAGCCGACGGCTGCCCTGATGCAGCCTTACCGTATCCATCCTATCGGACAGATACCATATCGGAACCCGGCAATCTCAGGGACGGGAACCGATTAACGAATCAGATAAACCTGATTCCCAAAAATGATCCTTTTCAGGACCATCATTATTGTACCAGCACGTATTTCTGCTGTCAATCCATCCAAAACACGTCGACGGTTTTTGGCGTCAACATCCTGCTTTGCCATGGTTTCAGTACTTGGCGAGCAGTGCATTGTCGTCCATATCTACTACTTGGCAAGCAATGCATACCTGTATGATTTGGTACTTGGCAAGCAGGGCCTACCCATACAGGTTTTGCAAATTGGCGAGCATGTCCGAATGGCTATTCAGTACTTTGCAAGCAGTGTACTGATCCGGACCTGCACCAATTACTGCACCGGCTCGTTGGGAACACCTCCCAAACCCAGAGATCACACTTCGTGTGAGCTGCGCGTTTTCACGCTTCAACAATCTTAAAACGATACTTTTTTCATATATGCTTGTACAGTTCATATATTGGAAACTGCGCATATCTTTCTCTGTCCTCTATCGTGAATCTGTCAAAACAAGTTTTAGCCTGTTGCTTATTACCCAAAAGAACATACTTGCCGAACAATATATGTAATTCGTCGGTGTCAATGCTGCTAATGATATTCAAGTCTTCGGCACTCAATCCAGTTCTTCTTTTTTTAATCTGCATCATATTCAACATCAGCAATTCCTTCTGTACATAAGGCTCCAACTTATGAAGCAGATAATCAGCAAGGTCAAGGAAGTGGATGTCTGAGTTTCTGTCATATACGTTTATTAAAATCAACGAACACTCTATAAAAGCATCTGCGGTTAGAGCATTAATATCGCTATCATCAATCTGTTGGTAAAAAGCATCATAATCGCAGACATAAAGATTGCTCAGTACATCCACATCGTTATAAATGAACAAAGGCATTTTATACCCTCGTTCATCTGCGCTATCTTCGCTCGGTATAAACACTACAAAGCTTTTTGTGTACAATGAACTGGTTAATTCCGTTCGACCATCCTTTTTGCAAATCAGGAGAGGATAATACTTCTCACCAAATTTCCAATTATACCTGCTGATATCCTCTTTGAGTTGGCCGTTATATGCTCCCAATCGTAGATTGACTAATTTGACAAATTGCGACTGCTGTTCCTCTGCATATTGTGATATCTGAGTGTTTAGATCGAACCCTATCATTTCTAATGTGTCGTAGAGGTCAGCAATGTACTCCAGTCGTTTTTCAAAGTCATCTGTAACCATCGGATCAGAAAACTTGAACACATGCCCTTGAATTGCAAAGGCGTTTGTGTTCTTGAGTTTTAGTAAGAATTTCGCATCGTGGCCGAGTTCTTTTATGGTCGAGTTAATCTTAAAACTAAATGTCCCTTCCGTAAGCTTCAGTTCAAGATTTGGACTCAGTTTCAACGTCATGCCACCATCGGAATCAGCAATACAGTTATACCGTGTGTAAAAAACTTCATCATCAATAGAAACGGTTTGCTCTACTTCACGTCCCGTGAAGAATTTCGAGCTGTCGTGCCATTCCAAAGGACGGAAATATTTATCGCCATCGGTTTTCCCATACAGGCAGACATCACCAGATGATAACCGCAGCAAAGCATTGTATGAATCCTTGGCACCGACGACCGAGAGATTGATGCTTGTCAGTTTATCAAAATCAATACTCCTGATGCGGTCTTGTACCAACGGTGTATATGCTGATCCCTGTTTTTTCGCTTCGTCACTGCATTGCTTTACAATCACGTATAGCTTCTCAGCGTTTTTCTCAAGCCTTATAAACGGTATACTGTAGGTAGCAGTATTTCCTTTTTCTTTAGCAGCATCGAGATAGTCGGCGATTTTAGATGGATACAAAGAAACATAGAACACTTCACTTTTCTTCCCATCCACAAAAATCTGAAAGTACAAAACGCCTTTCTCCGTGGCGTATGCCTCTAAGTCCGCCAACTCTACAGAATAGCTGATACGATTCTTCCCTATATACTTATGCTCAGGATCATGATGCCCCTTAATCTGCACAGGAACTCTTGCATCAAAATTCGCCTTTGACTGGTCGCCGTTATTCTCTTTATATAGCGAGATAAAGCCATCCCACGACATTTCCTTATCGTTTTCGTTAATTTGGTGCTCCATCGTAGAATGTTCATCAATAATAGCTTTCAGTGCATTTATAGCCCTATGTTCAGTTTTTGTTGAAGAAATTTTCATATGTTTTTCTCCAGACAGATTGCATCATCTAAGCTCCGTTTGTCAGGTGTTCTGACTTTTATCAATCAGCCTGTCATAATCACTCAATGATTAACGTATTACCGCCAGCTTCATTAGGTTCAACACGAATCTTCGGGCCAGAATGAGCAGAAAGCTTCTTGTCAAACAATGCTTCAATATCTTCTATTGTTGTGGTATGCTCCTTCATGTATTTTTCAAACATGGTCTCTAAAGAAGATTCCGTATCAATTCCGTCAGCTCTGACCCACCCAACAGCAGGAAAGTCCCTTATACACTTTTGTAGAGAAATGGCAACACCTGCCTGTAAGCTCTCTTTTGAAGAATACTTTTTTATCATTCTACTTGAAGATACTTTAGCACGAAATCTGTTCAATGCCTCTCTTCCCGTATCTGTCTTTTCGCATTTTTCATTGGGCAATTTCCCGATATCTTCAACAATAAAGCTCATTACAGGTATTCCGTTTGTGACCGCGTAATCATATTCCTTTTCTGTGTATCCAATACCATCAGCAAGATCAACAGATCCATAACGTCCAGCCAGAATCAAAATATAGTAATCACACGTTTCCAACATCTTCTTAATATAATCCATTTGGCTCATTCCGCTTGCTGGAAACTGTTCCATACCAACAGGAATACACCCTAAGTCAAGAAGTATCTGGTTTACGGCAGCTCGTTCCTCTTTCAGGTCTTCATATGTAGAACTAACGAACACCTGATACTTTTTCTCTTTCGTACCCTGTCCCATATTATAACCTCTATTCATAATACTCTTTTTAGCAGTTCCTCCGCGCTTTCGTCGGTGGGATCGTTGGTGCCGAGTTCGCCGCGGAAGGCGCGGGCGAGGATGGCTTTCTTCATGCCGTCAATCTAATCTATAACTTGCTCGGCAGTTTCTTTGGCTTGTTCTTCTTGGCTAATGAGGCGGTTTAGAATGCTGACGATCTCTTCCTGCTCCGCAAGTGTTGGAAGCAAAACTTCAACATTTCTAATGTCTTGAATTGAAATGCTCTCCTGCGCTGTGGCCTTTTTCTCTTTTGTTAGCTCTTTATACCCCAAATCGCTACGAAGATAGTACAGTAGAAACTCTTCAAATGTTTCACTTTCTATCTCGATTTTCCCAACATTTGATCCCAAGTGGGCTTCAAAAGAACCATCAAAAATTGCTATGTTTCCAATTGTGCCAACATGGACTGGTAGGTATTTTTGTAGTGGGTTCCTATGCCCATATGTGTACTCCGCTTCCTGTTGTAGAAAATCTCGATGTAATAGAACAAATCGTTTTCTACTTTATTTATTATATCATACTCTTTACTGAAAATGAAGTCCGTTTTCTCGCTTATAAAAAGCGTCCTTGAATTATTGCAAGTTTCGCATTTGTGGTACAGACGGCCTTGCTGCCAGCCCCAAATGCGATGCGAGCTAAGCCCGCGTCCCTCTTTTTTAGCAGCTATGCGCTGCGGACAAAGATGTCTCAGAGTACGCTGCAATGGCCTGAAAAGGCGCGTTCAGGCTGCGGGTGGGGAAACGATACCCTAGAAAGCAAAAATGCCCGAAAACGGCAAATAAAGGCAAAATTGAAGCCCTTGGGAATAACGAATTTCTCCGGGGCTGTAGTGCGGATAGCAGGACTTGAACCTGTATGAGAGAACTCTCACACGGACCTGATGGTAGCATGACCTTGGTGAAAAATGTGTTACAGAGGATATTGTGCCTGCGCATTACCCACTAATACTTTTTCAGTGCCAGTCAAACATTCAATTATGCGAATCATCCGTGTCCGTATTAAAATATCGAGACTGCCAGAAATCGAAACTGGATTTAATAGTCTCCACTTCATCTGTCGCAGATTCATCACAGAACGCCGATACACAGCCATCGAAATATATAATCATTCCCGCAGAACAGTTTTCGCTTTCTGCATTATCTCGAAACTTTGTGCTTTCTAAACGACAGGTATTAAGTGCGTTGTATAAATAAGGCGACTCTTCCGAATAGAACTGCCTGCTAGCAGTTACTGTAATTGTTGTTTTACCACTCGACGTAAGCTCACGCAATTCCGTGCCGGTGGCGTCGATCAATGAAATCATCATTCTGGTTTCATTTCCTGCATTGTCAGGAAATACTAAGCCATTGTCAATACAATCACTGAGAACGATCAGATTCCAGTGATTCGGATCATTATCTTCGCGGTATGCACATACAACTTTAAAATATGGATATGTCGCATCAGAAAAAAGCGCTGTCAGATCGAGTTCGGTGCGATACCTTTCAGTTCGAACTGGAGGAAGAAGGTCAACGTCTTCCCATTCACCCGGAGGACGCGTTGGTAGCGGTTGTATTATAAGGTCGGGTGTCTCAGGCGAAGCGGTTTCTCTCTCACCGGACGCTCCGTCATCTTCAGTGGGCAATGCCGTGTTGATCATACTGTCTGTAATTTCGTCACTTATCGTCACATCCAGAGAACAGGAATAATCAACTTCAGAGTGTGTGCTACATGATGTGCAGATATTTACTATAAAAGTTGCCAATATCATCATACAAATTAATAATTTTGATGTTTTCATAAGACGCTCACTTTTTAGTCAATTTCGTTTTCTCCATCAAAAGTGATATATGATGAATCCCAAAACCAGAGAGAAGAACAGTATAATTGCCTCATTGAAGCAGAACTATTTCGCCAGCCCATATGGACAATAAAGCACACTTGTGTAGCAGGGGGATTATAGGCATTAATGGCTACCCCGTAAACAACAACAGAATGGTCATATGGTGCGCCTAAAACATTTTTGTTCATATTTGCAATTAAAGGGTATCCGTTAGAAATAGAAGCTATTACAGTACTGACTGTTTGGGCAGGACCGGTGGGATTTGGCCCTGTCACACATGTTGCAGTAGCATCCAGATTAATCGTATTAAAATAATTATTCATACCTGTTGCTGCTGCACTTATAAAGGCACCATTGTAGTCAGGATCTATGTAGTTGTATGCCATATAGTCATGGAAACCTTGTGTGGTTCCGATCCCATCACGGAATAAATAACTGACAAAACTATCGTCAACAAATACATCATAATACCCGAGCAAAATACATGTAGCAACCGTAGTACAGGTGTTTGAAGTGTTATCTCCAAACTGATTAATTAGATCCATAAAATAGTCTGATTCTATCATTGTTGTTAGAACGCCGACTTTAGGCGAATGGCCGTTTGATGAGTTGATTATTGATTCTTTTAGAACAGCATCTGTATGAGACATTTTATTTGAAATAGCGAGTTGCTTTTTATTATCTACAATGGTGTTTGACCCTATTTCAAACAATACACTATCCTTCAAATAAAAGTAGTGGCCCGGCCCTCCATAATAAAAAGAATCCTTGCTTTCGTTTTCGGCTGTATAGAAAGGATCTCTGCTGTCATTTGTAAAAGCAGCCTCCATAACTATCAAAGAATCACCATAAAAAATCATATAACCATACGGAGAAAACTCATATAATGTATAAAAGGATTGTTCGCATCCTACCGCTTGCAACTGCCTCTCAGAAGCAATTATAAAGGATTCTTTTTTCGGTGAATAATTTGATGCCATTTGGCATACAACGTTTATTTTAGACTCACATTCCTGTGCATTTAAGCATCGCATAGGAATCTGCAGCAAAATGATAAAAGCAATCAAAAAACACATTGTTCTTTTCATAATAAACCCATTCCCCTTTCAGTCATCTCTTTTATTTCTTCTTAGATAGACCAAAGTTCTTCCTGCGAAAAGTAAACAAAACTTCTGTCAGAAACAATGGCTCCTGTTTTGACACCGAATAATTCAGCCATTCTTTCAATTGAAAGAAAATCCGGTTCTCTGATCCTGAGTTCCCACATCGATACTAAAGAACGCGACACGATCAGACGGTCAGCAAGTTCCTGCTGCATCCAACCTTTTTCTGTTCTTAGCTCGATGATCGTCTCGGATAGATCGGTCATGCAGTTAAATCTCCCTTGTTTCTATCGTACCTGCCGCAGATCAATTTGGCGCCTTCAACCTCCAGCATTATCATTTTACAACATTCAATAATCATTTTTTGCCACAAATATGTAACGTTTTTTAGTTTTAAATTCACTGAATCGGTGGTTTTGAACTGGTCCCCACATAATTGAGTCACTAAACCCACGGTTTTCTTTGTTCTCGCTAAGATTATACTAGTTTGCTTTCAACGGCAAACAGCAGTATCCTTTTGCCACATTCAACCTCCTTGGACTGGTAGGTTTTTTATAAGTGGTCAACACTCTGTCCGTACGCATAACTTTGTTGTTATTAGCGGTATTCATCATTGTGCTTCTGCGGTCAACAACAGTATCCTTCTTTACTCCTTATCCAAATATTGGCACGAAATCCCTATGATTGCGTGTGATCCCATCAGGTTCAATTATATACTCACTTGTTAAAACGCAAAACAAGCTGCCATCAAACCCACTAATACTTTTTCGTCACGCTTCAAATATTAATCGAAAGGTTTTTTGTCATATTTTCGGGAAAAAGAAAGCGAAATGCATGCCAATAGTATAATCAGTGCAAGGATGATCAGCGTCGTGGAGTCATCGCCCGTTGATGGCTGTGGTATATGGCCGGTCTCGAAGATAGCATCAAGACGGTCAATAAAATCGCCTCCAGTTACTTTCCAGCCCTCTTCCGTCTTTGTAAAAACAAACGTCAGCAATGCGTTCTCTGAGCCAAATTCACTGAACTGTTTTTGAGTAGACTCTGTAAGCAGATTAAAAACCACAAGTTTTTCATCTGCGTTTTTACCGTCGCGCACTGTATAGTTGAAAGACGATATGGACCGGTAAATATCGCAGACCCTGCATGGGGCATATTCTCTGAAATACAGATCGCCGTCATGCTCGATCGCGTTCTGACCCGCCAGAAGCAGTGATGCCACTTCATCCGAACAGAAATCTGCCAGAAACGTCTCAAAAACGCTCCGGTCCTCCAGCCCGTAATACGCGCGCAGGTATTTGACCCCTCCGGCTTCGATCCGCTTAGGCTCCTGGTAGCGCTGCAGCGGAATATCATCCAGCGGATCGTACGAACTGAACATGATGTACACATCGTCAACGAGCGCACGCACCGCATTACGGATCAGTTCTTCACTCAGCTCGTCCCGGCCGTCCGGCGCCTGTGCATCGAGGATCACCGAAGACCAGTCCATGCCGCAGATCTTCCAGCAGCCCGGTCCATTGCCGTCCTCAGCGTTGCCGTTTGCGTTGTCCGCCTCATACGTCAGCATAAGCCGGATCTCGTGGGTCTCGTACAACAGCGAATCCACGCCCATGTCAAAATCCGCGGCAATGACAGCACTGCCGCCGTCATTGCTCAGAATTCGAACGTTTCCGTACGTATCCGGCCTTTCTTTCAGGATATAATCAAATTGGTGAGCCATGCAGGTGGTATAATTCAACTCGTGCACCCGCGCCGTCACGCTGTCTATAAACTCCAGCCGCGGCTCGTAAAACTCCGCCGTCATATTGTCTTTGTAGAAGGTCCGGATAGCCTCCCATTCAGCATCAGAGTAAGAATAAAACCGCATTGTTCCATCCGTATAATCCCCAAAATCTTTAGGATAGCGGCTGTTATATGTATGCCAGAGCAGATCTTTTTCGCTTTGAGAAAACCCATTCTGCGCGAGGTATTCCGGATCAACCGTGAGTCCATCCTTGGGTTCGTGATAATCTTTCCAGCAGCCGTTGTCCTGCATCGACTCGATCTTGTGGAACGCCCGGAACAGTTCAGCGGCAACTTCCTCGGTAAGTTCTCTGTTTTCAGCTGCTGCAATTTCAAGCGGCGCACACAAAACCACTAAAATGACCAGTGTTAATTGCAATGCGGCCAATTTTAAAAAAGTGTCAATGTGTAAGCGTTTGTGTCTCATGTTGCTCACCCCAAAGAGTAGTGAACTGGTATACATTTTTGTAGTGTGTTCCTATGCCCATATGTGTACTCCGCTTCCTGTTGTAGAAGATCTCGATGTAATAGAACAAATCGTTTTCTACTGCATTTATTGTATCATACTCTTTACTGAAAATGAACTCCGTTTTCCCGCTTATAAAAAGAGTCCTTGAATTATTGCGAGTTTCGCATTTGTGGCACGAACGACGTTGCCGCCCGCCCCAAATGCGGATGCGAGCTAAGCCCGCGCCCCTATATTTTCTCGGCAGAACGGCTATTCAAAGGCTGGGCAACTGAAAAGAAAACAGCCCCGGGACGATGATCTCGAGGCTGTTTTTGAGTGCGGATAGCAGGACTTGAACCTGTATGAGAGAACTCTCACACAGACCTGATGGTAGCGTTACCTTGGTGAAATGTGGAAGGTAGCAACGAGAACGCTTCATTAACTGAGAAACCATATATGTTACATACAATGTTATTATAAAAATAGTTAGATCATTTGTTCAATCACATGGTCGCTTCGTACACTTCATGATTCATTTAGTAAGAAGTGAATAATGTTTTCGATCATATAACCGTTGTCATCCCGATACGGAAGTCCGGTATCACCGGTAATAATGATTCTTTCAAAAGAATCGGGAATATGGATCAAAGACTCTCTTTCCTGTTTTCTCTTTACTTCATCATAGTAAGAGTATGCAGATTGAATATAGTACCGATCATACCCCTTGTTGGCAACGAAATCTACCTCGAGCTGCTTTTTGACGCCGTGACCGAACTTGTTATGGGCATTGATTTCCACAACGCCAACATCGACCTGATATCCACGTGCAATCAGTTCATTGAAAATGATGTTTTCCATTATGTGTGTCGGTTCTATCTGGCGAAAATCAATTCTGGCATTTCGGAGACCGATATCACTAAAATAATACTTTGCCGGGGTGGAAATGTATTTTTTCCCTTTGACGTCATATCTTCTTGCGCGGCTGATCATGAATGCATCAATAAAATAATCAATGTAATTTTTGACCGTGTTGGGGCTTACTATTACATGATTGACCGTTTTGAACGTATCTGACAGTTTTTGTGCATTTGTCAAGGTGCCGATCCCGGACGCAAGTATATCAAACAGTTCGTCAAACTCGTTCTGATTTTTGATCCTATGCCTTTGTTTCAAGTCTGATAAATAGATCTTATTGCAGACCTCCTTCAGATATGAGATCTTCTTTTCATCGCTTTTCATCAATGCGACGATGGGAAGACCGCCGAACCGCATATACTCATCGAGTCGGTCCCGTTTATCTCCACCCAATTCCTCGTAATACTCTTTGAAGGTCAACGGGTATACACGGATCTCATCGCCTCTCCCTCTGAATTCCGTTATGATATCGCTTGAGAGAAACTTTGAATTGCTGCCGGTGACATACGTATCCGCATTTTTAATGTGAAGCATGCTGTTGAGGACATCTTCGAATCCGTTAACATATTGGATTTCATCAAGCAAAATGAAATACTTGTTATTGTCAACTATCCTGCCTTTGATATGTTGATACAACGCATTTTTCTCCCGCAGACGGATGTTTTCCATATCGTCAAGCGCTATTTTGATAATATGATCTTCCGGAACGCCGATCTCTTTCAGATAGCGATCAAAAAGCGTAAAAAGAAGATAGGACTTCCCCGATCTGCGAATCCCTGTAATTACTTTGATAAGCGGACTATCTATCCCGCTTATCAGTTGTTGTAAATACTTTTCCCGCTTAAATTCCATTTCTTTCCCTCCGGACAATAATTGCGCTATTGCGCATTTTTCTTACGCAATTATTGTAACCTCGATTACTGGCTTTGTCAATAGTTTACGTAAGATTTTTGCGCAATAGCTTAAAAATATTATCGGAAGCGGTTCATGATACTAGCTTAAAATTTTCGCAAGGCTTATTCGATAAAATTCGGCGATTTCATTTTATATATTTCGCGATATTGGTTCCTACGATATTGCGAGTTTCGCATTTGTGGTACGAACGGCGTTGCCGCCCGCCCCAAATGCGGATGCGAGCTAAGCCCGCGCCCCTATATTTCTTGGCAGACCGGCTCTTCAAAGGCTGGGCAACCGAAAAGAAAACAGCCCCGGGATTCCATGATCTCGGGGCTATCCTGTAGTGCGGATAGCAGGACTTGAACCTGTATGAGAGAACTCTCACACGGACCTGATGGTAGAGTTACCTTGGTGAAAAATAATAAAGTAGCAACCAAGAAATTACGTTACCTTCTCCACTAATACTTTTCCGCACCAGTCCAAGACAATGCCGTATTTTTTCCTGCAAGGAAAGTATATCACAGTTCAGCCGGTTTGTCCATAGGAAAATGTAAATATTCTTGAAAAATTCAAAATCAACTATTGCTATTTGGCTTGAGATATGATATACTTGTAATCGTAGAATTGTACCTATCGGGAGGAATCAAAATGTCTCGATCTTATAAAAAGCTGTGGAAACTGATGATTGACAAAGAGATCAATAAAACCGAGCTGACAAAAAAAGCGAGAATATCCACCAACGCTATGGCGAATCTCGGACGCAACGAATCTGTTCCGCTCGAAACGCTTGAAAAAATCTGCGCTGTTTTGGATTGTACACTGGACGATATTGTCGAATTCAGCGAGGATGACGATAATGACTAAATGGTCAAGAATATGAAAACTGATTTGAGAAAAGGTACTGTTGCTATGAATAAAATGCATGAATACTATTCGAGAGGTGAGGAGCGCGAACGGCTTGATGAGCGATTTGGCAGAGTCGAGTTTCTAACGACTGTTCGATATATTGAAAAATACTTGTTTCCCGGAGCAAAAATCCTTGAGATCGGCGCCGGCGCAGGCAGGTATTCTCACTACTTTGCCCGAATGGGTTATGAGGTTTCCGCAATTGAGCCGGTAGATTTACATATCGAGCAATTCAAAGCGGATACCATACCCGGAGAGCGTATTTCAATCGTAAAAGGAGATTCTCGCGATCTATCTTTTTTTGCGGACGGCGAGTTTGATTTAACACTTGTTTTAGGACCACTGTACCATCTTTCCGAAGTTGAAGATAAACAGAAAACCATTTCGGAAGCGCTCCGTGTAACTAAAAACAAAGGGATTGTTTTCGCCGCCTATATTCTCAACGAAATGACGGTAATGAATTATCTTTTTCGTCGCAATAAAATAAGTGACAAGGATATTGCCGCTCGCGTCAAAGAAAACGATTACTTAGTGTCCGAAATACCAGAAAAAGGGCTTTCAATATGTAGAATAGAAGATATTGACGCACTGATGCGCAGATTTTCTGTCGAGCGACTGCATTTGGTCGGTACGGATATGTTCTCCGGCATGGTACGCGATCTGCTTACAAATATGAGCGACGAGACGTTCAATATGTATGTTGAATACATTTATACGATTTGTGAGCGACTGGATATGATTGGTCTTTCGGGTCACTTACTTGATATTTTTCGGAAATTATAAATAAAGATTCATATGATTTATATTTTATATTAAATATTTGGAGAAAACAAAATGGCAAACAATAAAGATTTGATATTGAAACAATATGGTGACGGAATAAAAGAAGAAAACCGTCACAAAAGGTCGCGCGCGTCGTCACTTGAATTTTATTATACCAAGAAACACTTGGAGCCGTATATAACAAAAGAAACAGAAATCTTGGAAATAGGATGCGGCACGGGATATTACGGCATGCATTACGCGGACAAATGTAAAGAATACTGCGGTATAGATATAGTTCCGTCGCATATCGAGATATTTAAAAAGAAGATAGAGGAATCTGGCTGCAAAAATATTACTTGTTCCGTCGGCGACGCCACAGATATTAAAGAGGTTGAAGACAACAGTTATGACGTCGTTCTTTGCCTCGGACCGCTTTATCATTTGTCACCTGACGAAAGAGAGGCGGTAATTAAAGAATGCCGTCGCGTCTGTAAGCCGAACGGTATTGCGGCGTTTTCCTACATAAACAAAATCGGGCTTTATGCCGGCGCGTGTATCAGTACGGAATTTACGGATTATCCGAATGAGCTGGGCAATAAAACATTAGAGGACGGATATGATTATGAAAAGCCCGGGCTTTACTGGTATACCACGCCTGAGGATATGGAAAGCCTGACACAAGAGCACGGGTTTGAAAAGAGTCGTAACTTAGAAGTTGATTTCTTTATCATCATGAAATACGTCGATAGGGCGTCTGATGAAAAATTCGAGCTTATCAAACCTTTGTACGATCAAATGGCGTCCCATGAAAGCTGCACCGGTATGAGCAATCATGCGCTGTTAATATGCAGAAAAATAGAAAGATAATTATCTCACCATTGGTGAGAGAAATTGAAATGCACACAATTAAGATATGAGAACGGAGGAAGCGTAATGACGGATATTGTCAATTACAATAACGATTTTGACAACATAATCGCGATCATAGAAAAGTCGAAGATGCGAGCGATTAGAGCCGTAAACAGAGAAATGATCGAGATGTACTGGCAGATCGGACAGTACCTCAGCGAAAAGGGCGAGAGCGACGGTTGGGGAAAAAACACCGTGCAGGATTTTGCCGACTATCTGAAAAGAACGTATCCTTCCGCAAGCGGTTTTTCGGCGCAGAATCTGTGGAGGATGAAGCAGTTTTATGAAACGTACCGCGAAAACGAAAAACTCTCACCATTGGTGAGAGAAATTTCGTGGTCGAACAATCTGCTGATCATGACCGGCTGTAAAACCGACGAGGCGAAAGAGTTTTATATCCGCCTATGCATTCAGAATGGTTATGTGAAACGCGAGCTTGAACGGCAGATCGACAGTATGCTTTACGAGCGGACGATGCTTTCGCAGGAAAAGAACAAGGACCTAATCGAACGTCATCCGGCTGTCGGCGCACTTCGGGATTCGTATGTATTGGAGTTTTTGGACGTTCCGGAGGATTTCAAAGAAAAGGATCTGCGTAAAGCGATCATCGCCAATTTGAAGAAGTTTATTCTGGAATTCGGCAAAGACTTTACGTTTATAGGCGAGGAGTACCGCGTTCAAGTCGGCAACACGGATTTCTTTATTGATCTCCTTTTCTTCAATCGCGCGTTGTCCTGCCTTGTCGCGGTAGAATTGAAGATCGGCAAGTTCAAACCGGAACATCTTGGACAGTTGAATTTCTATTTGGAAGCACTGAACAGGGACGTCAAGAAGCCGGATGAAAACCCGAGCGTCGGTCTGATTCTCTGCACCTATAAAGACGATGCGGTAGTCGAATACGCGCTCAGCAGCAGTCTTTCCCCGTCGATGGTCGCGGATTACACGCTGAAGTTACCGGACAAAAAACTGCTTGAAGAAAAACTGCGCGAGATTGCAATGCTGGCAGATACCAATAATGATGCGGATTAAATGTACGTTTATAGCGTATAATTATGGAGGAAAATAATATGAAACTACCTCAAGTGTGTATTATTATGAATAAGATTTCTGATTTATCTGAGACCGCACTACTAAAACTTCCTAACAATATTACAGAGATACGAAAAAAAGTCAATATGCTTGTTATTGACGATAATGAATTTCAACCAGAAAAGTTTTTGATTGCCAATGGATATCAAATACAACACAAGTATGATATTGACACTATAAAAGATGTTGAGCCATATGATATTGTCTTGTGTGATATTTCTGGAATTGGGAAAAAACTTGGCTTTACAAACGAAGGTGCTTCTTTAATTCGAGAAATCCATAAGAATTATCCCAACAAACGAATAATTGCTTATACTGCGTATACTTTTGACCCAGGATTAAATCAATTCTTTTCCTTAGCTGATTTTGTCGCGCCAAAAGATTTTGGTGTAGATGATTGGATAAGTGTTTTAGACGAACAGATTAAGGAGTCTATCAATCCCGTGAATCAGTGGAAAAAGATTCGAGATTACTTGGTGGAAATAAATGTTTCAACATTAATGATTGCAAGGATAGAAGACAAATACGTCAAAGCGGTTAAAGATAAGAATTTCGATAAACTCAAACAATTTGTTGAAGGAAATGATTCTCAAATTCGATCAATTATATCGGACTTTTTATCATCGTTATGTGCTAAGATTATTTTGGGAATTATTAGAGGTGCGTAGTATGTCTTTACTTCCTTACATAAACTCAAATGGTGAAATTGAAGACGGCACATTATTTCATATACTTCCATTTTGCAAAAATCATTGTAACAAAGAAAAATGCAAGAATCATTATCAAAAGATGGAAACAGCAGACGTTGGCTGCTATTGTTGTCCATACGGATTATCCACATATCTTCATATTACTCCAAAAGGAAAAACTGTTTTTACAGGATTGCGGGTCAGGAATTACTATGATAAGAAAAAGGCTAAAGTAACAAACGCCGCAGAAAATGTATTTAATCCAATCATTCCCCAGGAAGTATGCATATCTATTGCATCGGAAATGTCTGCAACTATCGTAGAAAGACAAAATCTTGAAGATAAAATTGAAGCGATACGGGATTTGTTACATGAAGCAAGATCTCTTAATGGACAGATTAAAAATTCTATCGATATTCTGTGGGAAAACAACGAAGATGAAAATGACATGAATTATGACACTATGCTGGAGACGCTAAAGAATGCACATGTTAGCAGTGTTTTGATTTCCAATAGGTTTTCGTATTTTGACTCAATTATTAATCCAACATTATCTATGGGAAGTCCGTTTCCGGCTGTTGTTTTTAAAAAATTTGATAAAATGCGAAAACTACTAAAAGGGTATCAAAGAAAAAACGTTTGGATTTCGCTTAATTCGCCAGTTCAAAGTGCATTTAAATATCGGATATATCCAACATTTGAAACTCTGTTATTTATTCTGCTTGAAAATGCTATAAAGTATTCGCCTGACGATAAACCTGTAGAAGTATTTTTCGATGAAAAAGGCGAGGTGTTGGATGTAACAATCAAATCGATTGGACCATATTGTGACGAGAATGAATTATTACATTTGTGCGAAAAGGGATTCCGGGGCGAAAACGCTAAAACTGTTCAATCAAAAGGACAAGGGTTCGGCTTGAATTTTGCAAAAAAAATAAGCGAATCACATAATATTGATATTTCATTCGATAGTGTTTATTCTTATAAGGATCACGGAGTCCGTTATGGCTTCTTTATAGTAAGACTTCATTTTGACAATAACAAAAAATTATTATAATAAGCAATAATCGCGGTGACCGGAATTTTATACTTTGGACGCTTGTCCCGTTCATTGCCGCATTATCCGGTGAAAAAATGATTGACGAAAAGATAGCTTTTGAAGAAGTTGCAACCAGGCGACCCGACGGAGGGCATAACATTATTCGCGCGTCGGTAATGCCGACAGTGATGAATCTGCCGCCGGACTACGTTTATATGAACAATTGGTGTGGTCCCATGTGGAATAGCTTTGATAAAAACATTCTGTGGCAGATAATATCGGAATGGTCCGGCAACAGCACGTCCGTTGGGTTCACGTATCTGGAGGAATCAAAGCGCGTTCTTTCGCTGTTTTCATGCTTGAACGAAGGCGGCGTTCTTTCCAAAGAGGACTATGCGTGGCTTGCGGAACGCGGACTTATCAAATTCTGCGAAAATGATGTTGGTTTAAAATCGTCGTGGCAATTCGTCTGGCTTGCATATACAAAAATAAAAGATCGTTCCCTTGTTTGCAGGAACCGGGACGAGTTGAGTAACACGTTGACCGAACGCCAGATTGAAAGTCTCGACAAATATGACGCCACTGTCAATGAGATGCGCTCCCTGTCGGAACAACTTGCGTTTCGGTATGGCTTCTCTCTCGGCATCCGATTGATAATGGAAAGTGTATCAATCGACTTGACAACAAACGAATAACACCAACGAACAGTGGGGCTTCGGCACCGCTGTTTCCATACGTGAATATTGCACCCACCTTTTTCAAATTTAAAATACTGCGCCCACCTTTAGAAAACTTCGTTTCTCATTGCTTAATAACTACCCACACTTTTCAATCGGAAAGCGCGAACATAATCTCTATATTATCTTCTACAAGTTCATAAAAACCACTTGATTTATTGTCACAAATATGGTATAATTGAGGTGACGATTAGAAAGAGGTGCCAAATGAGACAATCAGGCTGTACAGACGCGATCCGAAACCGAATAGATGCCGCCAAATCCGGGAGTGTTTTTATCCTTTCGGACTTTTCCGATCTCGCCGAGCCGGATGCCGTGCGCAAAGCGATCACACGTCTGGAAAACGACGGCACTTTGACCCGCGTTATGCGCGGCGTGTATTATAAGCCAGAATTCAATGAAATGCTCGACGAAAATGTTGTGCCACACCCGGATGACGTCGCCCACGCTCTTGCGAGAAATTACGGTTGGACGATTGCTCCCTGCGGCGATACTGCGATGAACCTTCTTGGTTTGTCCGAACAGGTTCCATCCCAGTGGGTGTATGTAAGCGATGGTGCGTATCGGGAATATTCCTACGGAAACGCGACGCTGTATTTCAAAAGAACGGCAAAAAAAGAGCTTTCAAATATGTCTCCGAAATCCGCGCTCATCGTTCAGGCACTGAAGACCTGTGGCAAAGACGGCGTAACACAAAAGATGATAGAAAAGCTGCGAAGCGTAACTACCGGCGACGAGCGCAAAGCGCTCCTCTCGGAAACGCAGTATGCAACCTCGTGGATTTATGAAACAATAAAAGAAATCTGTCAGTAGTCCGTTTTATGGGACATTGCGTTTGATATGATATATAGGGCAGAAATGTGGTAGGTACTATGAACAGAAATCAGGTTGACGTAAAAGAAAACGATATATACCGTCTCGATATCGAATTGCTCGATATTCTTTTGAAGGATCATTCGTCCGGGAAGAATATTATTTGGGCAACCGATAACTATGCTTCTCGCGGGTACGGATATCAGAGCTACGACTATATCACTGTTCAATCCGTAACAGGATATAACGGCAACGTTGTTAAGCCGCGTGTCGAGAAGTCGAAAAAAGAGCAAACCGAGCGTATCAAGCAAAAAGCAGAGGTTTTTACACCATCGTGGATCTGTAATAAGCAAAACAACCTTGTTGATAACGCTTGGTTTGGTGAAGATTTCGTTTTCAATACCGAGAACGAGAAAACGTGGACTTCCAACAAGGAAAAGATTCCTTTCCCGACGCCTACCGGCAAAACGTGGCAGGACTATGTTTCGGATACACGTCTTGAGATTACTTGCGGCGAAGCGCCGTATTTAGCAAGCCGCTATGATACAGTTTCCGGCGAGTATATCAGCGTTGAATCACGTGTTGGACTGCTTGATAGAAAGCTTCGTGTCGTATCAGAGAATACTGATTCTGAAGAAGAGGCATTGCATTTGTTAAAGTATGTTAAGTCAAAATTTGCAAGAATCATGTTGGGCATTTTAAAAGTAACTCAAGGCAATAAAGCTGAAACATGGGAATATGTTCCAACGCAGGATTTCACGAGTCATTCTGATATTGACTGGTCAAAAACAATTTCTGATATTGATAAGCAGTTATACTCAAAGTATGGTTTGACGCCTGAGGAAATAGCGTTTATCGAAGCAAAAGTTGAACCGATGGAGTAAAGACATGAGGAAAAGTGCTATTGGAACGCGCATTTCGTTAATTCTGGTGTTGATTTCAGCCGCAATAATAATTGTGGGGCACATTGCAGGTTCCGGTGTGTGTCAGAATATTGGCTATGGCGTTTTGGGCAGTAGTATTGTTAGTTTTATTGTAATGCTGTCGGAGTATTTTACGTCAAAACGTGAAACATTTGAACAATACTATTTAGCTGCGCTGGAAACCAATAACCAGTTTTTGAAATGCAAATATGAGCGTTTAACAAGATTAGATTTCGCACTTGCGGAGTTAAAATGGAATTATGATGCACATCAAATAATTCAGCAGATTACGCAAGAGAATTTTGTTGATAAAAACAGAACGTTAATTGATGAAATCTGCAGTTCATTGCGTCTTCCCAATAACGAACCGCGAGATGACAAAATGGTCGCGCAGTTTTTGGCGATGTTTGAAAAACGGGATATCGTGTTGCGGCAAATCATGTGTGAATACCTTTCTCTCGCGGATTATAAGAAGACAGAATTTGAAAACGCTTTTGGCAACTTCTATTTTATTCTCGACATTAAAAAAAGACGAAAAGAGATTTATAGCAGTATTCATAGCCCAATACAAGAGAAGCAGAATGAAATACGAAAACAGTGCATTCATATTGAGGGATATTTATCCAAGAAAATAACAAATGCTCCTGTAATCTATTCTTATCTCAAACAAGCAATCGATTTATTATATGATACTAAGACAAGTGAATCCGGAACCATAGTGTATTCTGAGTTTACTCACACGATTTCGGATGAGCTTGAACAATTGCGTTGTGGTATTTATCACGAAGAATACCATCAGACCGATCCATCTCCGGTTTACGCAGAAGGGACATGTATTAGTGACTTTATAGACAAGAACACATGTGTCGAATTCACCACAAAACCGATGGAGTAGAGAAAATAGTATGAAGAACAAACACAAAAAACAATTAAAGGTTTTCAGTTTGATAGGTCTGTTACTGGTTTTGGGCGGGCTTGTTATTGATATTCTAATCAAAAGTCATATAATCACAAAATACATTATCGTTAGCGATAACTATATTCTCTATGTTTTTTCTCTTATTTTCACAGTCGCTACGCTTGGTTGTACTTTGTTATCAATAATTGTCGGAGTTAGTAACAACAGAGTGTTGGGGTTGCAACTTAGAGAAATTGTCTCTTTGGGCAATTCGCCTTTGAAGATAGGGAATATGATTGTTAACACTTTTTCTTTGGTAATCCTTTCAATTCCACTATTGGCTATCGAATGTAATACTGCAATCACTTTGTTAGCTATAATTCTAATAGTTTTTATTATTCGTAATACTGTTGTATTATGTAAAATTGTTTTTAACAATGATTATACTAAAAGAATTGTATTATCTTATTTGGATAAATCGGACACAATTAAATCCGAGTATATTCAGTATTGGATAACTTCTCTTTATACTGCTATTAATGAGAATAATATTGCTGATGAAGAAGAATTGCTTTCTTTGTTAAATAAAGCCGCAAGAAGCCAAAGCGAAATCTGTAATCAAATCGGGAAGCAAATATTTTCATTATTTTCAGAATCATATAAACATCAGTCGTTTGTTGATTCATATAGAAGGATTCTAAGATTAAATGATCCATCAAAAACTTTTTTTGATGAAAGAACGACGGCATTTAATTATATTAAGAACTTAAAATATCAGAACCCAGAAATAATCGACAAAATCAATCTTGCAGCGTTAATAGAGGATATAATTATATGTGACTTTTTAAGTGACGAAGAAAAAACGAATATTTGTTACTGGTTCTTTTCCGCAATATTGGATAACAACAATATTATAGAAAATGATAAATTAAATATTGTTTACAATGGCTTTTGCGCATTACTCTGGTTAGATGATGACTTTGGCTCTGGACAAGCAAGAGTAAAAACTGCAATCATACTATTTAGAAATAAGGTGCTTCTTGCTGAGGATTTTGAATATGGAAAAAAGATTTACATACGATTAATCAAAGCAATTTATACCAGAAACCAATACAGAACATCTAAATATTTATCTTCTTTGTTATCACAAATAGTTCGGATGATTTATTTTTGGTCATTTTTGGAACGGGAAACACTGTCTGAGTCTCGTCGTAATCTCATCGAAACAATTCCTGATTGTTTTGTTGAAACTATGGATAATGCCTCGCTTTCTATAAGCTTTTTGATAGAAAGGCATCATGAGAAAATGGTAGAGTTTTTAATCAAGGATGTCTTGAATCCAAGCTGGTCAGATCCTCTTGATTATTTTCCAGACCTTCTTAATGGGAAAGCTCTTGTTTGCACACCAGAAAGTAAAATTAAATTTGCTCTATGGTTTTATTCTATTTGGGGCTACGGTTTTAGTATTTTTCCTATAAAACTGGAAAACGCTGATTCTCATGAGAAATTGTCTTTATATAAGAGCATTTATACGGCCGCCTTTCAAGAATTTGAATTAAGCAAGAATCTAACTGACAGTGCTTTGGAAAATGTTCAGAAAATGCAACGGTTATTTCATAAAACTAATCGCCTGCCTCAAAAATATCTTAGCTCTTCATATGACAATATCAATAGTGAAATAGCTCATATTAACGATATACTGAATGACGCCGAAAAATGTACTGTTCCAACCATTAGGGACGAGCTCTTTAAAAGGATGAATGATCATCCCGAAATACCGGTAGATGAAACAATAAACTTAGATCATTCAACCGTGTTTCAATTTGCACCATTATTATGCTATAAGAGGGCGGATTACAATAGTTTTAATATTTATTATTTGCAATCGACAATAACAAGTATTGTAAACACACTTATTGATAAAAGATTGCAACCTGTAGCAATTAGTTTTGACATAAACGGTGTTAATACATTAAAGAACGTATTACGTAAAAACAAATACTCGTATCGGAATTATACTTTTTATGACGACTGGGGTCTTGATGGGACTGTTCGCAAGACTGATGATTATAAAGAATTAGTTCCGATAATTGATGCAATTACGTATAAGCGCAATTCTTATATTCATAGTTATCTATTTTTAAATGTTGATGATATAAAACTAAACTATAGCATTGAAGAAATGAGATTTGAAGAGTTGGAAGGAGATGTTTTAGAAGAGTACCTTGCGCAATACCGAGTTGCTGATGAACAGTATAATATTGATGGCGCTGTTTATAACAAAGTCAAGGCAATCGAATACTTTAAAGAAACAAGAGCATTATTAATTGCGAAACTAAAAATTGAAACGAATGTTAGCAACAATTCCGGTTTTAAAGTTATATTTGAAAAATAGCAAGTTCGATAATACTGCTTTCACAAGTTATTTTAATCACTATTCTTTTGGAGCATATCTAATTATCATGGAGAGATAATTATGCAAAAAACATCCATACGAATTTTTGAAGATATACCGGTGCGAGCTGTTTGGGATGACGAAAGTTCCAAATGGTGGTTTTGCGCTACTGATATTGCAGAAGCGCTGACCAAAAGTAAGAATCCACGCTCGTATTGGAACAAAATTAAAAGTCGTAAAAGTGAGTTGTCGACGATTTGTCGACAACTGAAATTAAAAGCGCGGGATGGCAAGTTTTACAACACCGACGTTGTGGATGAGACCGGACTGAATACTGTCATCGCACTGATTCCAAGCAAAAAATCTGAAGTTTTCGCCCGCTGGATGAAGAATATGGAGACCTCACTTGACGAAAAAAGCAAGCAAAAGACGTATGAGCTTTTTGAAAGTGGATTCATTAACAATATTGAAGTCGGAACGGTGAAAGGCTTACAACAGATTCACGGATATATTTTTGGCGGACTATATGATTTCGCCGGGCAGATTCGGACGCTCAATATCGCAAAGGGCGGTTTTGCCTTTGCTCCTGCTATGTATCTGGGTGGGGCGCTCGCGCATATCGAAAAAATGCCCGAGACCACGCTCGAAGAGATCGTCAACAAATACATTGAAATGAACGTTGCACATCCGTTTATGGAGGGCAACGGCAGAAGCACCCGTATCTGGCTCGATCTGATTTTGAAGAAAAATCTGAAAAAAAGCGTTGACTGGAGCCTGATCGACAAAAAGGATTATCTCGCCGCCATGCGCGAAAGTGTATCCGATCCGACGAAAATATTAGAACTGATAGAAAACGCCTTGACCGATGATATCTATAACCGCGAGATCATCATGAAGGGCATTGATTATTCTTATTACTACGAGACCGAGGAATAAGATATCTAAACAAATTCCTATTTCAGATGTCAAGGATGTGCGAATATGAAAGGAGCATTGTGATTGTATCGACTGATATATATTATTAGCTTTCTTATAAGGCAGTTTCTATTGCCAAATCCGTTTGCTCCGCTGGGAGGCAACGCAGAGATCATAAACTTGCTTGTCGGCGGAGCGTTTGTACCTCTGTCATACTTTATGACCGGTTTTATCTATGATAAGGGAAGTGAACCTGCGATAGGCAGTATTCTGTTTCTTGTGGTCTATGCAATCAACACCGGGGTGACCTATCTCGTATGTTTAGCGTACCCTTTAGTATGGTTAATGATCTTGATTGGAGCCGCATATTTTGCAATATTTGTTTTTCTCTCTGTAATCATCCAAAAAAACTGGATCTGAGGTTAATATGAAAAAGTGGGAATTAGCAAGATATCTTATAGATGCAAAAAAGTGCGTAGACAGCGTTTTGTATATTGGAGAACATGCAGAAGAACTGCGCTATTATGATCTCAAGACGCTGATTGATGAAAAACGTAACACCTTTTATATAAACTGCTGTGCTGTCATAGAACACACCATTGCATCCAAAACTCAGCAAAAGAAAACGCTTTGTAGCAATGATACTATCGTTGATCTATTGTTCCGTGAAAGAGATAAAAACAGCGCCCATAAAGACGAGGACTATATCCCGCAAGAATTCAATAGGATTGCTCAAATAGCTGAACAAATGAAAGCACAAATCATTCATGTTCGGGAAATCTGCGCACATGATATTCCAAAAGAATTGACTCTCGATTTTGTTTCTCATGACAAGGCATTGTTTCGGGCGATCCACAGATTGTTGGCAAAGGACGAAGATAAAATTCTTGATGAAAAGCATCCTTTACGAAATGCGGTGAATAATCCCGACAGAGAATACAAGTCTTTCAGTATTCTTAATGACACCATTGATCTTAGAACGATTCCTGAAGACAAGAAGAAAGAATATGCGGTCGTTTTGAAAGAAGGAATAAACTTTCAAGAAGGTATTCAAGAGCGTCAAGATTTTTGTATCAGAATGAACTTGCTTTTTGATCAGAACGTCTGGTGCTCCGTGAATGAAAGAGAGTATAAAAAAGTCGAAGAGCTAACTAAACTTGGCTGTTACAACGAATACGGAGTTATTCAGCCACCTCCGACAGACCCTATACTATTAGCACGAATAGAAAAAATTATGAATACATAATTGAGTGTGCTGTTGTTAAAAGCAGGAGATAAAAATGCCACTGGATTCCACGTTACTTGACCTTGACCACGCGCCAACGATACTGGAGATGCGGGCGTTTTTCAAAAAACACGACTGGTCGGCGGCGAAAATAACCGAGCCGAAGTCGAGATCTTCCGAGGATCACGAGGCGATCAGCCGTATCAGCCGCATTATGGACACCGCGTTCGAGCAAGAAGCCCATAAGAGAGGGCTGCCGGCTTGGTCGGGATATTTCGATCATACGGTCAGAGTGAACGGTGAAAAATTGCAAGACAATCCGCTGATCGCATTACGGGACAGCGTGGAGGATTTGGTATCGGATGGTGTGCGGCTGCTACTTACCGGTCCGGATGAAATCGTTGAGT
>JAEEGH010000887.1_pt1 | contig 91643 bp, 80 predicted proteins | sample 9134181 | NCBI WGS metagenome assembly JAEEGH01 (sample SAMN16246544, study PRJNA631951) | gut metagenome | biome: gut microbiome; feature: rumen; material: DP-attached | host: Bos | place: Iran: Karaj | collected 2018-10 | reverse complement strand
GGCTTATTCAAATAATGTGGGTTGCTGTTGCTTGGCAAGGTAGTTCTGTGCATACTCCTTGGAGATGGAGTTGTGCAGACTTTGGCAGACATGTGATGAAAAGTCAATTGCGCAGCGAATGATACGGTCCCATTGTTCCTCTGTCATGTGCTGGATGTTGTCCTTGGTGATGTTTTCCTTTACCAATCCGAAGATAATACCAGCATTGAAGTTGTCTCCTGCTCCAATGGTGCTAACGGTCTTTATATCTTTTACCGGGTAGTCCTTATGAACGACAGGCGAGATGAGATGAACATTCTTGCCTCCATCCGTACAAATCATATTCTTACAATAGAAATCCACCTCTTTCTCATAGATTCGGTCTGGATTGTCGTCACCAAACATGTTCAGGATATCCTCAGTGGAACCTCGAACAATATCTGAGAACTCTAAGTTCTCAAGAATATCAGGATAGAGTTTCATGGCTTCACCTTTGTGGTTATCGCGGAAATTAAAGTCGTAGTAGATGATGGCTTCGCGTTCCTTGGCATATCTCAAGAACTCCAACACCTTACTACGCAACACGGGATTCAGTACGAAGTATGATCCCATAATGACGATGTCGTTACGCTCCACTCGAGGCCAGATGACATCCAAACGGGCCTTGGGATAGTTCTTATAGAACTCATATTCAGCATCGTTGTTTTCGTTGAGCCACGCTAATGATATCGGAGTACGTCCATCATAGTAAACGCAAACGTTTTCATTGTTGACACCATTGTCCTTCAGGAAGTCCAAGATGATACGACCCACACGGTCGTTTCCTGTCTCACTGATGAAGGTCACTGTCTGTCCCAATCGTCCTAATGAGATGACAGAATTAAAGACAGATCCACCAGGAACAGCAGCGGTAGGCTGACCGTTCTTGAAGATGATGTCCATGATGGTTTCTCCGATTCCAATAATCTTTCTATCCATTTGTTTATTGATTGTTTATCTGTTCTATTACTTCGTCCAGACTATTTGCTTTGAGCAGATAGGCATCAATCGGCTTGTTTTGCACACCAGCCGCCTTCATGTCGTCGAGCATCTTGAAAAGACCGTTCCAAAAACCATTGATGTTCCAGAAAATGACTTTCTTGGTGCTGAGACCTATTGAGGTTTCCCCGATAACTGAAAAGGCTTCATCAAGTGTGCCTACGCTGCCTGGCAAAGCAATCATGATGTCACTGATTTTTGTGAGCCATGACTTTCTGTCTTGTAATCCCTCTGTCGGAATACGAATGCCGACACATTCGCTGACCATCTCTTTCTCGATGAGCAGTTTTGGTACGACACCAATCACATTGATATTGCCGGCTTTCCTTACTCCTTGCGCTACAGCCTCCATAAGACCACACTTACATCCTCCGTACACCAGTGTCTTGCCAGTTTCTCCTATCCAATGTCCTAATCGTTCGGCCTCTTGATAATAAATGGGAGCCATCTGATTGGACGATGAGCAGAATACACCTATTTTCTCCACCATAGCCTTACAAGTCAATTGTCAATTCTACAGGACAATGATCAGAACCCATTATCTCTGTATGTATAGTAGCATCCTTGAGATGTTCTTTCAGTCGCTCTGAGCATACGAAATAGTCGATACGCCACCCTGCATTGTTTTCTCTTGCCCTGAACCTGTATGACCACCATGAATAGATATTGGCCTGGTCAGGATAGAAGTGGCGGAAAGTGTCGATGAATCCGCTATCCAATAGGCGTGTAAACTGCTCACGCTCTTCGTCTGTAAAACCAGCATTACGGCGATTAGCCTGTGGGTTCTTGATATCAATCTCCTTATGCGCTACATTCATATCTCCACATACGATGACAGGTTTCATGGCATCAAGTTTGTGAAGATAGTCTTGGAAATCGCGCTCCCAAGTCATTCGATAGTCCAATCGCTTTAGGCCGTCTTGGGAATTAGGAGTGTAAACCGTCACAAGGTAGAAGTCAGGCATCTCCAATGTGATGACTCGCCCTTCATGGTCGTGTTCATCCACCCCTATGCCGTACGCCACGCTTAGCGGGGTGTGGCGGGTGAAAATGGCCGTACCTGAGTAGCCCTTCTTCTCTGCATAGTTCCAATACGACTGGTAGCCGATGAACGACAAGTCAAGCTGCCCTTCCTGCATCTTCGTCTCCTGTAGACAGAAGAAGTCTGCATCGAGTTGCTCAAAAATGTCGCAGAACCCCTTCTGACAACAGGCTCTAATGCCATTTACATTCCACGAGATGAATTTCATATAGGTTTACTTCACGTATGCTGCTAAATTGGTAAGATGCATATCGCCCTCACGCAGGAATGTGTCGTGCATAGCAAAGGCAGCACTCAGTTTGTGACAAGTTTGACCAGTGTCAGCAAGCTTCAGGTAATCACGCAAGAGCTCCTTATAGTCAGGATGAGCACAGTTTTCGATAATAGCATGTGCGCGCTCGATAGGTGACTTGCCACGAAGGTCAGCAACACCCTGTTCAGTAACGATGACATTCACATCATGTTCTGTGTGGTCAATATGGCTACAGAATGGAACAATAGACGAAATCATACCACCCTTTGCTACTGAAGGACAAGTGAAGATTGATAGGAAAGCATTGCGCTCGAAGTCACCTGAACCTCCAATACCGTTCATCATCTTCGTGCCGCAGATCTGGGTTGAGTTAGCATGTCCATAAAGGTCAACCTCGATTGCTGTGTTGATGGCAATCAGTCCCAGACGGCGAATTACCTCTGCGTTGTTGGAGATTTCAGACTGACGAAGCACTAACTTATCCTTAAAGAAGTCAATATTGTCGTATATGCTGAGAAGTTTGTCATTGGTGACTGTAAGCGAACAGGTTGATGCACACTTCACCTTTTCCTCAAACATCAGGTCAACCACAGCATTCTGAAGAACTTCAGTGTAGATCTGCATCTGTGGCACTTCAGGATTGCTTCCAAGCGCATAGAGAATTGCATTTGCTGTTGTGCCCACACCGCTCTGGAATGGCAAGAATTCAGGTGGAATGATACCACGCTTAACCTCACCCATAAGGAAGTGGGCTACGTTTTCACCAATCTTGTCTGTCACAGGATCTTCACCTTTGAAGCTACGTGCCTCATCAGGAAGGTTACACTCTACGACGCCTACCACTTTCTTAGGGTCGATCTGCAGATATGGGGTACCAATGCGATCAGTAACCTTTTCGATTGGAATTGGTTTACGGCAAGGGGGGTCGAGTGGTTCATACACATCGTGGATACCAATTGACTTTGGAGAATGGAAGGCGTTTAGCTCAAGGATGATACCTTTCTTTGCTAAACGTGCAATCGTGGGTGAAATACCTCCTGCAGCAGTAAGGTAAACCTTTCCGTCGTCCTCGATAGCACATACCTCGATGATTGCCCAGTCAACATCACCCAAGAATCCATAACGCAGATCCTGTGCCATCATACCTAAGTGTATATCATTGTAGGCAAATTCACCTGCATTTACATGCTTGCGAAAATCAGGATTAGTAGTGTACGGAGCACGATAGCGAATCGCATGTTCATTAGCCATCACACCGTCGCATGACTGACCTGTGCTGGCACCCGTAAAGATTCCTACCTGAAATTCTCTGCCTGCCTCATGCTCGGCATGAGCTTTCTTTGCCAATTCGGCAGTAACAGCCTTTGCTGTACCTGCTGGTGTAAATCCACTGAGACCAATGTTGTCTCCATGTTTGATGAGAGCTGCTGCTTCAGCAGCGGTAATTCTTGTGAATGACATATTATTATTTGCTATTAAACGATTGACAGTTTATGATTTAATATGCAAAGATAGTAATATTTTACCATTTAGCCATTTCCTATTGGCTATTTTCTTTCTTTTTTATATCTTTCCATTCATCAATTCTTCTATTTTGACTTTGCAATATACAAATACGCAACGATATAGAAGTCGGCACAAATGCATTATCTTCATCTATTTTGCGGCTTGCCACGAGTTTGTCTCCCATGAGGCTGTCTCTTCTAAACCTACCGAAAGGGCCGAATATATCGGGTGGCTTTAAAGGGTTCATTTTTTTGTTCCCCCTAATGTTTTTTTTGCTACCCTTAAGGGTAACAATTTTTTCCCCTAAGGGGTAACATTTTTTCCCTTAAGGGTAAATACGATTAGGTGACTGAAAAAAGAGATAGCCTCTATTTTGCAGCACCTCAGAGTTGCTCATTTTTATATCGGCTGATATAGGCATTTGTACCAATTGTTATATTATTGCAAAAAAATAAAGGTGTACGGTTTTTGACCATACACCTTAATGATTTATCCTTCTTGATTATAGAGGAATATGAGGGACTTTTACATCATTCCACCCATGCCTGGAGCACCCATTGGCATTTCTGGCTTATCTTCTTTCTTGTCTACGATGACACATTCTGTAGTCAAGAACATACCAGCGATGCTGGCAGCGTTCTCCAAAGCAACACGTGCTACCTTAGCTGGGTCGATGATACCGCTTTCACGCAGGTTCTCATAAACGTCCTTACGAGCGTTGTAGCCGAAGTCGCCTTTACCGTTGCGTACTTTCTCCACTACTACAGAGCCTTCGAGACCTGCATTCTCTACAATCTGACGAAGTGGCTCCTCGATAGCGCGCTCGATAATCTTGATGCCTGTTGTTTCATCTGCATTCTCGCCCTGAAGGCCTTCGAGACTTTCTATAGCGCGGATATATGATACACCACCACCAGGTACGATGCCTTCTTCGATGGCTGCACGAGTAGCACAGAGTGCATCATCCACACGGTCCTTCTTCTCTTTCATCTCAACTTCGCTGGCAGCACCTACATAGAGCACTGCAACGCCACCTGAAAGCTTAGCCAAACGCTCCTGCAGCTTCTCTTTATCATAAGAAGAGGTTGTATTAGCAATTTCGTTCTTGATTTGGTTCACGCGATCCTTAATAAGCTGCTTTTCGCCCTTACCGCCTACGATGGTTGTGTTGTCCTTAGAAATCGTTACCTTTTCGGCAGACCCCAACATTTCGATGGTTGCCTGCTCTAGTTTCAGGCCTTTCTCCTCAGAAATAACCACACCGCCTGTCAGAATGGCAATATCTTCCAGCATCGCCTTTCTACGGTCACCAAAGCCTGGAGCCTTCACGGCACAGATCTTCAACTGACTGCGGAGACGGTTCACAACCAATGTGGTGAGTGCTTCGCTGTCGATATCCTCTGCGATGACGAGCAATGGACGACCTGTCTGTACAGCGGGTTCAAGGATTGGAAGGAATTCCTTTAGGTTGGAAATCTTTTTGTCATAAATCAAAATTTGTGGATTGTCCATCTGACACTCCATTTTCTCTGTGTCAGTTACAAAATATGGTGATAGATAACCACGATCGAACTGCATACCTTCAACAACACCAATCGTAGTGTCACGAGTCTTGGCTTCTTCGATGGTAATAACACCATCCTTAGATACCTTTTTCATTGCATCGGCAATTAGCTTACCAATTTCCTGGTCGTTATTGGCGCTGACCGTTGCTACTTGTTCAATCTTGTCGTAATTGTCACCCACCTGTTCGCTTTGAGCCTTAATGTGTTCAACTACCTTAGCTACAGCTTTGTCAATACCGCGTTTCAAGTCCATAGGATTAGCACCAGCGGCTACGTTCTTTAATCCTGCTGTGCAAATAGCCTGAGCCAATACGGTAGCTGTTGTAGTACCGTCACCAGCATCATCGCCAGTTTTACTTGCCACACTCTTTACCAACTGAGCGCCCGTATTCTGGAATGCGTCAGCCAATTCAATTTCCTTGGCAACAGTTACTCCGTCCTTGGTGATTTGAGGAGCACCAAATTTCTTTTCCAAAATCACATTGCGACCCTTAGGACCCAATGTTACCTTCACTGCATTTGCCAATGCGTCAACACCGTTCTTCAATTGTTCACGCGCCTCTATTGAGAATTTAAGTTCCTTTACCATATTATTATAAATTATAATTTCGTTGAAATAGAATACTTACTACTGAAATAAGTTTGTTTATGCTAAAATTGCCAGCACATCGCTTTGACGCATAATTAAATACTTTGTGCCTTCATACTCGAGTTCTGTGCCTGCATACTTTCCATAGAGTACTTTGTCACCAACTTTCAGCACCATTTCCTCATCTTTCGTACCGTTTCCGGCCGCTACAACTTCACCCTGAAGGGGTTTTTCCTTTGCGGTATCAGGAATGATGATACCACCAACTGTCTTTGTTTCTGCTGGCGCAGGGAGAATTACCACCCTGTCGGCCAATGGTTTGATGTTCATACTTTTATTAGTTTTTGAATTGTTTGTATATTTGTTTTGATTTGTTGAGTCTTGGAACTACAAGCTTCTTCATTGCAAACATCATGCCAATCTGCCAATTGTGTCAATCCATCCATGTCGATATGCCATATTGTCACAAACGGAGAAAATCTTCCTTCGTCAACCAATATCGTCTCTGCGGAATTGCGAAAGGGGATGTTTTTTGAGTAAAAGAGATGTAAATAGATGAAAATGTATTAAAGTTTGCGAAAATGTCACTTTTTTTTTGTACTTTTGCAGCGAATTTGGGTAAATATGCATTTTTGATGAAGAAACTCTATATAGAAACCTACGGCTGTCAAATGAACGTGGCAGATAGTGAAGTGATAGCCTCAGTGATGAAGATGGCTGATTATGAAAGCCAGGATTCGATAGAGGGTGCTGATGCTGTGTTACTGAATACATGTTCTGTTCGTGATAATGCAGAGCAAAAAATATACCATCGTCTTGAGGAGTTGAATCATTTGAGACTTAAAAACTCAAAAGTTCAAAAACTCAAAATCATAGGTGTGGTGGGCTGCATGGCTGAGCGTGTGAAGGAAGACTTGATTAAGCATCATCATGTTGACTTGGTGGCAGGCCCAGATGCATATTTGCAATTACCTGAACTATTTGCTGCAGTCGAAGCTGGCGAAAAAGCCATTAATGTGGAGTTGTCGATGACAGAAACGTATAGGGATATCATTCCTGCACGTATCTGCGGCAATCGAATTTCTGGTTTTGTGAGCATCATGCGTGGCTGTAACAACTTCTGTCATTATTGCATTGTACCCTATACTCGAGGTCGTGAGCGTAGCAGAGACGTAGCAAGTATCTTGAACGAAGTAAAAGATTTGGAAACGAAGGGTTTCAAAGAAGTGACACTATTGGGACAGAATGTGAATTCATATCTTTTTTCAATCAATAATTCACAAGATAGAATTACCTTTCCCGAATTGTTGCGTAGAGTAGCTGAGACAGTTCCTGATATGCGAATCAGGTTCACCACTTCACATCCGAAAGATATGAGCGACGAGACGTTGCAGGTGATAGCTGATTATCCGAATATCTGCAATCATATCCATCTACCTGTCCAAAGCGGAAGTAACCGTATTTTGCAGTTAATGAATAGGAAATATACGCGTGAGTGGTACTTGGATCGAGTGGCTGCTATACGTCGCATTATTCCAGATTGTGGATTAACGACTGATATCTTCTGTGGATATCATTCTGAAACAGAAGAAGATCATCAATTGTCGCTTTCTCTGATGCGTGAATGCCAATACGACAGTGCGTTCATGTTCAAGTATTCTGAGCGTCCAGGCACATACGCATCAAAGCATTTTCCTGACGATGTGCCGGAAGAGACAAAAATAAGGCGACTGAACGAACTGATTGCTTTGCAGAACCAATTGTCTGCAGAAAGCTATCAGCGTGATATCGGCAAGACGTTCGAAGTGCTAGTGGAGGGCGTGAGCAAAAGGTCGAAGGACCAGCTGTTCGGACGCACACAGCAATATAAAGTTGTAGTGTTCGACCGCAATGGTCATCATGTGGGTGACTTTGTGAGGGTGAAGATTACAGATGCAAGTTCTGCTACCTTGAAAGGGGTTGAGGTCGAATAAGTTTGAGTTAAAGAAAAGATTTAAGAGAAAAGAGTTTAGAGAGATGTCAAAGAATAGAGCTTCAGGTTTATTGAGTACACAGTTTGTGACAGCGCTGATAAGTACATCGCTGGTGTTAGTGTTGCTGGGAACGATTGTGTTGTTTGTGCTGACGGCACGTAATCTATCGACCTACGTGAAGGAGAACTTCAATGTGACGATTTTGTTGAGTGATGACATTGCTCAGGGTGAGGTGGCATCGCTGCAGAAATCATTGGAAGAACAACCATACGTAAAGTCGCTAAAGTACATCTCCAAAGAACGAGCACTACATGAGCAGTGTATAGACATGGGTACCGACCCTTCGGAGTTTTTAGGCTACAACCCTTTTACTGCATCGTTTGAAATCAAGGTGAAGTCAGAATATGCCAACAACCAGAGCCTTAGTAAGATAGCCAAACAACTGAAAGGAACAGAGAAGGTGATGGACGTGATATACCAGAAGGAACTGATGAACTCTGTAAACCATAACATTCGTAAGTTTAGTATCATTCTGCTGATTATTGCAGCCCTGTTTACCTATATCTCATTCGCTCTTATCAATAACACAGTGCGACTGACTATATTTTCACGGCGATTCATTATCAACACCATGAAATTGGTAGGTGCTAGCTGGGGCTTCATTCGTCGGCCGTTTCTCAATCAAGGATTGCTATTGGGTGTGCTTTCAGCCACTATAGCGGATGCTATTATTATTGGTATTGTGTATTGGGCAAAGAATTTTGATGCAGAAATCAACGCTGTGATTGATATGCATGTGATGGTTATTGTTGGAGTATCAGTTCTTGTATTTGGTTTGCTCATCACATTCCTTTGCACGTATTTCTCATTATCGAAATACCTCAAAATGAGTAGTAATGAATTGTATCATATTTAGTAGAAATTAGAGAAGTTAGAAAAAAAGAATAGACATGAATAAAAATTTAGCATTTGGAACCATCAATTACGTCCTTCTTGGAGTAGGTATTGTTATCATTGTCATCGGATTTGTTCTGATGTCGGGTAATGGAACAACAGAACAAATGTTCAACGCAGACATCTTTAGTGATATGCGTATAAAGGTGGCCCCCATGACTTGTCTATTGGGGTTCATTGTCATTATTGCAGCAATTCTGGTGAAGCCAAAGAAGAAGGAAATCGGTTAAATAGGTAAATAAGGAGATGGATTGGTTACAAGCACTTCTAATGGGCATATTCCAAGGGCTTACCGAATACTTGCCGGTGAGTAGTAGTGGACATTTAGCATTAGCAGGCGAGTTGTTGGGTGTGGAAGACCCTGATGCTATCATGCCTTTCACTATAGTGGTACATGTGGCAACAGTATTGAGTACGTTGGTTATTTTGTGGAAAGAGATTGTGTGGTTGTTTATTGGTGCCTGCAAACATGGTAAAGACTTTATTCCAAGCCGTTATGGCATCACTCGACTGAATGACGAGCAGAATTATTTGCTTTGTATCATTATCTCTATGATACCAATTGCCATTGTAGGTTTCTTTTTTAAGGATTTTGTTGAGGCGCAGTTCCATAGCCTGATGGTGGTAGGTATATGTTTGCTTGTGACAGCTTCGTTGTTGGCTTTTTCTTATTTCTCTAAGCCACGCGAGAAGGAGCATATCTCGATGGTGGATGCATTCATTATCGGTATAGCTCAAGCTATTGCTGTTTTGCCAGGACTATCACGTTCGGGTAGCACTATTGGAACAGGGTTGATTCTTGGCAATAAGAAAGAAAAACTAGCTCAGTTTTCATTCCTTATGGTCATTCCTCCCATTTTGGGTGAGGCATTGCTGAATGTGAAGGAGATGCTGGAAGTGGGATTCGAGCAAGCGATGGTTGGTATCACCCCAATGACGTTGGTGGTAGGATTCTTTGCTGCCTTCATCACCGGATGTCTAGCATGTAAATGGATGATTAGTCTGGTGAAACGAGGCAAAATGATTTGGTTCGCCATTTATTGTGCCATCGTTGGTTCTGCTACCATCATTTGGCAACTTTGTGTTTAACTATCCGTAATCTGATGAATCCACAAAAAGGAGAAATTTTCTGTTTTAACAAACCCTATACTTGGACTTCGTTTGATCTAGTATCGAAGGTGCGAGGCATTTTGAGACATCGGACGAGGAATAGGAAATTGAAAATAGGACATGCAGGAACGCTCGACCCATTGGCAACAGGGGTGCTTCTCATCTGCAGCGGCAAAGCAACAAAGCGAATTGACGAACTGCAGGCAGGAGTGAAGGAGTATGTAGCAACATTGAAATTAGGGGCAACCACTCCTTCATTCGATAAAGAATCCCAGGAGGACGCAACTTACCCTACGGACCATATCACCAAAGAAATGGTGGAAGAGGTGCTTCAGCAATTCGTAGGGACTATCGAACAGGTACCACCTTCTTTCTCTGCAGTTCGGGTAAATGGCAAGCGTGCCTATCAAATGGCAAGACGAGGGCAAGAAGTGGAGCTGAAGCCGAAGACACTTACAATCGACGAAATCGAACTGATAACGTGTAATCTCCCATCGGAAATCATGATTAGAGTCGTTTGCAGTAAAGGTACGTACATCCGAGCTTTGGCACGAGATATTGGCTATGCGCTGCATTCAGGCGCATATCTTACCGATTTGTGTCGAACAAGAGTCGGCAGCTATCGATTGTCCGACTGTTTGGATATCACAAAGTTTGACGATTGGCTTAATAATCAGAACATTGAGTTAGAAGACGAAACAACATAACGTAACAAATCATAACATACATGAAACTTTCACAGTTTAAATTCAAACTACCCGATGAGAATATCGGTTTGGAGCCGCCTTATCATAGAGACGAGGCCCGTTTGATGGTACTACACAAGAAGACCGGTGAAATCGAACACCGTATTTTTAAGGACATTATTGACTATTTCGGTGACGGTGATGCATTCATCTTTAATGATTCTCAGGTATTTCCGGCTCGCCTATATGGTAACAAAGAAAAAACCGGGGCGTTGATTGAGGTATTCCTTTTGCGTGAGCTGAATGCTGATATGAGGCTGTGGGATGTGTTGGTGGACCCAGCTCGCAAGATACGAATCGGCAATAAACTCTATTTTGGTGAGGACAATTCATTAGTAGCCGAAGTCATTGATAATACAACCTCTAGGGGACGCACACTTCGGTTCCTATATGATGGAGACCGTGACAAGACTATCAGAGAATCGCGTGAGGAGTTCAAGCAGTCGCTCTATTCGTTGGGAGAGGCACCTCTGACAGACGAGGTAAGAAGGTTCCGTCAGGCTGTACCAGAGGATATGGAAAACTATCAGACTATCTATGCTAAGCACGAAGGGGCGGTCACACCTCCAGCAACTGGCCTGCACTTCTCTCGTGAACTGATGAAACGCATGGAGATCAAGGGTATTACGCAGGCATTCATCACTTTACATGTGGGATTGGGTAATTTCCGTACCATTGATGTGGAAGATCTCACGAAGCATAAAACCGATAGCGAGGAGATTATTATTGGAAAAGAAGCATGTGACATCGTGAACAAGGCAAGAGAAGGTGGACATACCGTTTGTGCAGTGGGAACAACCACTATGCGTGCCATTGAGACTGCTGTAGGTCCTGGTGGTGTCCTCAAGGAGTTTACGGGATGGACGAACAAATTCATCTTCCCACCCTATGAATTCGGCGTTGCCAATGCTTTTGTTTCGAACTTCCAAGCCCCATTATCGTTGATGCTTATGATGCAATGCGCCTTCGGGGAATATGAAAACGTTATGAAGGCATACGAAACAGCCATCAAGGACGGCTATAAGTTTGGCAGCTTTGGTGATGCCTTGTTAATCGTAGACTAAGACAATGATGATGCAGGTCCATCAAGTGTATTTATCTCTTGGCTCAAATCTGGGAAACAGACAGCAGAACCTAAGTCGTGCCATCACATTGATAACAAATCGAATTGGTCTGATAAAGGACCAATCCGATTTGTTTGTTACAGAGCCAGTAGGATTTACAAGTGCACACCTATTTATTAATATGGTGGTAAGATTGGAAACTACTCTGACTGCTATTCAGGTGTTAAAGACAACGCAACAAATAGAAAAAGAATTGGGGAGGAAGAAGAAATCAACAAATGGGATTTATCACGACAGACAGATTGATATCGATATTCTCTTATATGATGAAGAAATAATTCTCACCTCGTCACTAACGATTCCGCATCCACACATGAAGGAGCGACGTTTCGTATTGGAACCAATGGCACAGATTGCTCCACAGTTAATTATTCCAAACGAAACAAAGACGATAGCTGAATTGCTCGCTGATATATGTTGAGTTGGAGTTCCTCCACGGAAACGGAGAGAACCTTGGCTGCCTCTTGATACAAATCTGTTATCGTCACATCCTCATCATCTGTTTCCAACCACAAAGCATTTTCTTTGTAGGCTATTTGCATTGCTTCTACATTATAATGCAGACCAAAAGAAAGAGCTATTCCTTGTCGTAAGAACTGACGGGCTATTTGTGCATTCTTACGATAACCATGAATTATCCATAGTTGTGTGGGGCGCTGTTGCTTGTGAATCGTCAGCACCTCTTCTGCTGTTTTCACACAGTGGATAACCAGTGGCTTCCCTAATTGTTCTGATAAGGTGATATGTCTTAAGAACAAAGTTTTCTGAAGGTCAATATCTGCACCTCTATAGGCATCCAATCCGGTCTCTCCAATCATCACCACCTGTGGCATCATACACTTTGCTTCAACTTCTTTCATACAATTATCAATGAAGTTGGAGTCGTGGTTAATCATAACTGATTGCCAAGGATGTACACCAAATGACGACAGCCCTATGGGGGGTGCTTCAAAATCAAGGTTCTTAACAGCAATTACATTCGCTGGTGACTGATTGTGGTGTGTGTGAATGTCGATAAATGGAATCATCAGTTTATGGAACAGGATCATAACCTGAGCCACCCCATGGATGGCAACGTAGGATGCGACGAACAGCCAAATACAAGCCATAGAACGGACCATGTTTCTTGATGGCTTCTACAGCATATTGGGAACAGGTAGGGGTGAATCTACAGGTAGGAGGAAACATGGGTGAGATACAACGTTGATAAAAGAAAATAGGAACGAGTAAAATCATTCCTAATCCTTTGATGATATATTGAAACACATCTTTCATACCAAGCTTGCAATCCGAGTTAACACCTTGTTCATGCTTTTATATACATTGGCATACGTACAAAGATTTGATGTAATGCAAATAAATGCGATAGCGATACTTTCGTTCGAACCCTCCAGAGCATTCCATAATAATTGCTTTTGAAGTCTATAGGCTTCGCGTATATGCCGTTTCATTCGGTTTCGGTCTACAGCTTTTCTAAAGCGTTTTTTGGGTACACTGACCAAGATAGAGACAGGTACATCACCCTTTGGAACCTTGATGTACACAATACGAAAGGGGAAAACGACCATAGATGACCCATCTCCATTGAATAAACGGTCAATGAGGAGTTTGCTGGTTATCCGTTCTGCCTTTTTGAATGTCTGTAGTCTTTTGGGTTCCAAGATAGTTTTACTAATGCCTACTTATGCTTTTTGATATAATCTTCAATCATTGCTGGAACAGATCGCAATTCTGCTGTTGGCTGCATATCGACCCTAAGATGCTGTTTTTCCGCCTCCTCAATAGTTTTTGCTCCCAAACAAGCAATAGCAATATCACCTTGGTTGAAATTTGGGAAGTTTTTCAGCAGTGAATGAATACCTTCAGGACTGAAGAATACAAGCATGTCATAATCGAAAGCTTCATCAGGACCAAAATCATTGGGGACGGTATAGTACATTACTGCTTCAGAATGGACTAAATTGGCGGCATCCAGTTTTTCCTTCAATTCATCGTCATGCGCTGATGACTGCGGCACGAAATATTTCTCCGTCTTATGCTTAACCATGATTGGAATCAAATCATCCATTTTGCCGCTCAAAGGGAAAAATACCTTACGTTTGCGATACTGAATATATTTCTGCAGGTAGAGGGCAATGATTTCTGATTTGCAAAAATACTTCATGCTTTCTGGAATAGACACTCTCAACTCTTTACACAACGAAAAGAAGTGGTCGATTCCGTGGCGTGAGGAAAAAATAACAGCAGTGTGGTCGAGTATCGAAACCCTTTGCTGTCTGAAATCCTGTGCAGGCATATTGTCAATACGTATGAAAGGCCTAAACACAATTTCTACTCCATATTTCGCTGCCAAATCAAAATAAGGTGATTTCTCCGTTTGTGGTTTTGGTTGAGAAACTAAAATTTTCTTTGTCATCAACGTTTTATTTTATGTAAAATGTTACTCTGCTGTTCTAATCATCATTTGCCACGCAATCAGTGTAGGCATTATTTCGACGCTGCAAAAGTACAAAAAAAACAGCAATCCACCATATTTTTTAGGCCGAAAGTGAGCATAGAGTTTACAGAGCAATATTATTTTCTGCAAAATGATAATTCCGATTAGACAATGAGTTATGTTAACAAACAAGTTTACACAAAAGATACATAGTAGCGATAATGGGAACGCAAGTGCAGATACAATTGCAACAGAGAAAAGGAATGCGGAGAGCCATGCGTTTCCTTTGCTGATGCTGAAAAAAGTCCAATTAACGACAGAATATAATATCCCTTTAAAGATGATTAATAGAGCACACCCAAGTGCGAGTAGTGCAATGACTCCGTATCGCGAAGAAGATGGGTTGTTAGCACCGGCAAAAAGAATAATACCAATGGAAAGACATCCCAGCACAATCAATAGTAAAATATCGACTATTTCGCGATTGCTGACACTTACTTCGTTTGATGAGTATATCTGGCGTGATGAGAAGAAGGTGGTGAATTTGTACATAAATACCAAACGACTACGGTAAAGTACAAAGGTGAACAGCATAAATGACAAGATAGCTACAATGGCCATCACGTCATCATTACGCATTAGATATGTACGACTGGCAGATACAATCCCTTCCTCCATCTCCTTCTCTAATCAATAAACTTACTAAACAGATAGTTTATAGTCTGAACTCTTTTTTTAAGCGGTCAACCTCATCCAACTTCTCCCATGTGAACAGTTCGACTGTCATATCTTTCTTTCCTCCCGACTGATAAGGACTGTAGAAATGCTTCTCAACCACCTGTGGCTCGCGACCCATGTGACCATATGCAGCTGTTTCTGTATAAATGGGACAACGAAGTTTGAGATCGCGCTCGATGGCGTATGGGCGCAAGTCAAACATCTCTTTGATTTTTCTTGCGATCTCTCCATCTGTCATTGCCACGTTGGAATGCCCATAAGTGTTCACATAGATGCTGACAGGTTCGGCAACGCCAATGGCATAGCTGAGTTGTACCAACATCTCATCGGCCACACCTGCGGCAACCATGTTTTTGGCAATATGGCGTGCGGCATAGGCAGCTGAGCGATCCACTTTACTTGGGTCTTTACCTGAGAATGCACCACCTCCATGAGCGCCTTTACCTCCGTATGTGTCAACGATAATCTTGCGGCCAGTCAACCCTGTATCTCCATGAGGACCTCCGATGACGAATTTGCCCGTTGGGTTCACATAATACTTGATATCATCATTAAACAGTGCCTTGATATATTCTTCCTTGGTTTCGTTGATGACGCGTGGAATCAGGATGGTCTTCACATCCTTCTTGATTTGCTCCAGCATTTCGGAATCATTATCCAGAAATGGGTCGTGTTGGGTGGAAACTACGATGGAATCGATTCTTTTGGGTTTTCCGTCATCACCATATTCTATCGTTACCTGACTTTTACTGTCAGGACGCAGATAAGTCATCTGACGGCCTTCGTGACGAATGGCTGCCAGTGTTTTCAGCAGATGGTGGCTTAGGTCAAGTGCAAGTGGCATGTAATTGGCGGTTTCATTGGTTGCATAGCCAAACATAATACCCTGATCGCCTGCTCCTTGATCTTCAAGTTTCTCGCGAACCACACCTTGATTGATGTCAGCACTCTGCTCATGAATAGCAGAAAGAAGCCCGCAGCTTTCTGCTTCGAACTTATACTCTGCTTTTGTATATCCAATCTTGCCGATGACCTTGCGGGCGACTTCTTGCAAGTCAATGTATGCTTTGGAGTTCACTTCGCCTGCCACAACAACTAATCCTGTTGTAACCAATGTCTCGCAAGCCACCTTGGAGTCTTCATCGAAGGCAAGGAAATGATCCAGTACGGCATCTGATATCTGATCTGCAATCTTATCCGGATGTCCTTCGCTTACTGATTCTGATGTAAATAAATATCCCATTATTACTGTCTACTATATACTCTAATCTGTTATTTCACTATAGTTGCTGCATATCGTTTAGTTTCTTATAATAACCATCAATGGCCAGCAGTTCTTCATGTGTGCCGTGCTCTACGATACGCCCTTCATGCAACACATAGATACATTGCGCATTCTTGATGGTTGATAATCGATGGGCGATTGCAATCGTAGTTCTGGATTTCATAAGATGTTCCAACGCATCTTGTACCAGTTTCTCTGATTCTGTGTCAAGTGCTGATGTTGCCTCGTCGAGAATCAATATCGGAGGGTTTTTCAGGATAGCACGTGCGATGGAGATACGTTGGCGTTGCCCTCCTGAGAGCCTGCCGCCACGATCACCTACGTTTGTTTGATAACCATGTTCCATCTCCATAATGAAATCATGTGCATTGGCAATTTTGGCTGCTTGTTCCACTTGTTCCATTGTCGCGTTTTCCATACCAAACGCAATGTTATTGAATACGGTGTCATTGAACAGAATGGCTTCTTGGTTTACGTTGCCTATAATACTTCGCAGCGATTGTATCTTCATCTCCTTGATATTCACTCCGTCAATCAGTATTTCGCCTGTATGAATATCATGATAGCGAGGTATTAGATCAACCAATGTCGATTTGCCAGACCCTGATTGCCCTACGAGTGCGATTGTCTGACCTTTTGGAATATCGAGATTGATATCTGTCAAAATCTCGCGACTATCATTATATGAGAAGGAAACATGACTTAGTTTTATTGATTCCTTTAATCCATCTATCTCTTTGGCGCCCTCTATTTCCTTGATGTTGTTTTGAGCATCAAGTATCTTGTTGATTCGCTCCATCGATGCCATACCCTTCTGGATGGTGTAGCCCGCTTTCGAGAGGTCTTTCACCGGTTGTAGGATTGTGTAGAGGATGGTCAGATAGTAGATGAATGCACTGGCATCAATTGGAGAATTACCTGAGAAAACCAGATACCCTCCGAACCACAACACAATCACAATCATCAGTGTACCGAGAAACTCGCTTACGGGGTGAGCGGATGACTGGCGAATTGCTACTCGCATCGAAATCTTGCGGTATTCATCATTGACTGCGACAAACTTGTCCTCCATCTTCTTTTCTGCGATGAAAGCCTTGATAATGCGCAGGCCTCCCAATGTCTCTTCAATGATGCTCAGTCCGTCGCTCCAACGTGCTTGCGCTTTTAGGGAACTGCTTTTGAGCTTCTTGCCAATGCGTCCTATGCCTATCGCCATGAATGGCACAACTATTAGCACAAAGATGGTAAGTTGCCAACTCATCACGAACAAGGTGCATATATATATGATAATGAAAATGGGGTTCTTGATGACCATGTCGAGTGAACTGCCAATTGATGAATCGACTTCGTTCACATCTGTACTGATACGCGCTAGAATATCACCTTTCCGTTCGTCTGAGAAGAAAGCAAGTGGCAGATGCAGAATCTTCTTGTAGATTTTTGCACGTATATCGCGTACGATGCCTGTCTTAATAGGCATCAGGCAAGCCGAACCTCCAAAATACGAGCCTGTTTTCAGTAGGGTGAGTAATCCCAGAATTAAGCCAAGAATCAGCAACGTGGAAGCTGGTCCATAGGTCTCAATCAGTTGTTGTGAATAGTAGTATCCGTTGTTTTCTGCTGTTTCAATGAGATTGTCAACGGTTTGGCCAAAAGTGTCTCCGACTTCAAAAGGCTTATAGGTGTATATTTTGTCTTCAATCTTAAACAAGATATGCAGAATAGGCACGAGTAAGGCGAACGAGAACACATTGAATATAGCAGTCAGTATGTTCAGGCTAAACGTACCTATGATGTAACCTTTATAGGGACGGAAATACGGTCCCATCAGTTTGAAGAATTCTCTCATTTTTTCTACACGTTAAACAATCAACTCTAAACGTTATTTCTTTCTTCCGAAATCAGCTGGTATCTCTCCCCATTCATCCGTCTGCCATGTTTCTATGGCATTGGAATAGGTGTTGTTACGTAGCCAGTTTTCTGCTCGTGCGATTATTTGGTACAATTGCTCCGTCTTTGCATTTCGTTCCAAATTGGTCTTGCACTTCTTTTTCTGTACCCAAGTGCGAGCTGTGTAGCTGTCAGAATAGATGGTCATGTTCGACCCTTTCTTCTTCAGTAGTGCCAGGGCATGAACAATAGCCAGAAATTCCCCGATGTTGTTCGTGCCATATACGGGCCCGAAATGGAAAATTTCCTTGCCCGAAGGAATATGTACTCCCCGGTATTCCATCTTTCCTGGATTGCCGCTGCAGGCAGCATCCACACATAGTGCTTCGTTTACCCTTTCCACCCCGCTACAGAAACTATCAACGATTCATCACATTCTTTCCGGCATCTCAATGCCCAACAGTCCCATGCCTTCGTTCAGTACCTTTGCCACGCACTTCGAGAGCATCAGTCGGAACTGCTTTATATTGTCGTCTTCCTCTTTCAGGATGCTGAAGTCGTGATAGAACTGATTATATTCTTTGGTCAGTTCGTAGCAGTAGTTGGCAATGCCTGAAGGACTATAGTCCTGACCTGCTTGTCGCACAGCTGCTTCGAAACTGTTGAGTTTCTGGATGAGGCTGATTTCTTTTTCGCTCAGTGTAATCTGATTGCTCAATGTGGTCAGTGCACTCAGATCCATTCCTGCCTCCTTTGCCTTGCGCAGAATTGACGAAATGCGGGCATACGTGTATTGGATAAACGGCCCAGTGTTACCATTGAAGTCAATACTCTCGGCTGGGTTGAACAGCATATTCTTGCGGGCATCGACTTTCAAGATGAAGTACTTCAGTGCACCCAGTCCCACTTTCCTTGCAATCTCTCTTGCTTCTGCTTCTGGGATATCCTCGTTTTTGCCCATTTCTTTCGACACTTGATAGGCATCTTCAATCATCTTGGCAATCAGGTCGTCGGCATCCACCACTTTTCCCTCACGACTTTTCATCTTGCCGCTTGGCAATTCCACCATTCCGTATGAGAAATGAACCAGATCTTTACCCCACTTGAAGCCCAGTTTGTCGAGCAGTATCGAAAGCACCTGGAAGTGATAGTTCTGCTCGTTACCTACAACATAGATCATCTTGTCGATAGGGAAGTCTTGGAATCGCAGCTTAGCCGTTCCAATGTCTTGGGTCATATACACACTGGTTCCGTCGCTTCTTAACAGCAGTTTCTCGTCCAATCCGTCTTTCGTAAGGTCTGCCCATACCGAACCATCCTCTCTGCGATAGAAGATACCCTTCTCCAGTCCTTCCATCACTTTTTCCTTACCTTCCAGATAGGTGTCAGATTCATAGTATATCTTATCAAACGAAACGCCCATCATCTTGTAGGTCTCATCGAAGCCTGTATATACCCACTCGTTCGTCTTCTTCCACAGGGCACGCACCTCTGGGTCGTTCTGCTCCCACTTCACCAGCATCTCGTGTGCTTCCTTGATGAGTGGCGCCTCTTGCTTCGCCTTCTCTTCGTCCATGCCTTGAGCCACAAGTTCCTTCACTTCTTGGCGGTAATGCTGGTCGAATGCCACATAGTAGTCACCAATGAGATGGTCGCCCTTCTTGCCCGACGATTCTGGAGTCTCTCCGTTTCCGTATTTCAGCCAAGCCAGCATCGACTTGCAGATATGGATACCGCGGTCGTTCACGATATTGGTCTTGACAACCTTATTGCCGTTTGCTGCCACAATACGTGCCAGAGACGAACCTAGCAGGTTGTTGCGAACATGACCCAGATGGAGAGGTTTGTTGGTGTTAGGTGAGCTGTATTCAATCATCACCAGCGGGCTATCCTCTGTTGCACTTACGAAACCAAACTGCTCATCTGCATTGATGGCTTGCAACAACTCCAGCCAGCTCTGGCTTGAAATGACGAGGTTTAGGAATCCTTTCACCACGTTGAAGTTCTCAACAACGCCGCTTAGGTTCTCCTTCAGATACTGCCCTAGCTCCTGACCGGTCTGCTCGGGGCCTTTCTTCGATGCACGAAGGAAAGGAAACACCACCACGGTCAGCTGGCCTTCAAACTCACTTCTGGTTTGCTGCACCTGTATTTGCTTCTCGTCCACATCTGCGCCGTAAAGCGATTGGATACCGTCCTTTACACCTTTGATTATTTTATTTTCAATTGACATCATAATTACTTCAATTCTTTATTTCTTCATTCACGCTGCAAAGTTACAAAAAAAAATGGAATTAGGCCACCAAACCATTGAACTATTAAGCGTTTGAACCATTAATCCATTGGCGGCAGACATAAATCCATATTACGATATTGCAATGTAACGAAAGTTACCCAAAAACCGCAATCGTTTACCTGATGCCTTTGCTACGTTCTTCACTACGAAGAAGGTTTCGCACTTTTCGTTTTTAGAATTCAGAATTCAGAAATTCAGTTTATTTGGGAACAGATAATATACAACGTTAGAAAATGTTAAAGAAATATTTTACTATATATTATATATAATATATAGTAAAATATTTGACTGCTGTTTGCATGTACTCATGAGAAAACTGAATTCTGAATTTCTGAATTCCGAATCCATGCCATTAAATTATTTTCACAATTTAACGAAAAAAGTTGCCAAAACATTTGGTCGATTCAAAATTTTTTCGTAACTTTGCAGTGTCAAAGAAAAGAGGTGAAATTGCGGGCATTAAGCGTAAAAATTGCGGGATTTAACAGTTGCAACGGCCGGCATTGATACCCACACGATTTACCACCAATCGCCCCTCGCGCGACCTCCCGACAGCGACAGAGAGAGAGTTATCAATTTGTTAACCTAAAAAAACTCTTCTGAAGGGAAGGGAGTAAAAAACACCTCTCTTCCCTTTAGGGAGGCAAGAAAGAGGCTTGGGGCCAGAGGGCCTTCAGTTTATTTAGCCTTGATCTTTGCTGTTGAAGACTGCAATCCAGGAGATTCGACTGTCACTTTGGCTGTTCCTTTATGTCCATTCGACTGGATGCCGACGACCAGCTGCCCTTTGAAGAGCTTCATGGTTGGCTGGGTGAAGACTTCGAACGAGGTGGCATCACCGTTGCACATCCCCTTGAAATGGGCTGCACCGCTCACATGTACAGTAATCTGATGATTGGCCTCAGGACACAGATTGCCGTTCTTATCGACAGCCTGAACGACGAAGAACGCCATATCGTCTCCATCCGCCCTGAGAGTCTTCTGGCCGCGATATTCATCGAGCGACTGCTGGGCAACAACAAGCTTGTAGGGTGTTCCAGCCGTGCGACATACGGATTCGCCCCGACGCACTCCATTGGCATCGTAGACCACTACACGGATTTCGCCCGGCTCGTATCGCACATCGTTCCAGCGCAGACGATAGCGGTCGATCAGCGGTTCGGTCTCCTTCACCGTACGACTGCCATCGGGTTTCACTCGCTCATCGAGACGCTTGCTGATTCGCCCCTGGCTCTTCCCGTTGACAAACAGCTCAGCTGAAGGATAGTTGGTGTAACAATAGACTGGCGTCACCTCGCCTTCACGACCCGGCCAAGTCCAATGGGGCAACAGATGAATGGTCTCTGCGTCACGGTTCCAATGGCTGCGATAGAGCCAATAACGGTCTTTGGGCAGTCCTGCAAGGTCGAAGATGCCGAAATAGCTGCTTCGTGCATTCATGCGGTCATCGTAAGGAGTGGGTTCGCCCAGATAGTCGAATCCCGTCCACACAAACTCGCCAATGACCCAATCGTTATCGTCCTGCAGCACCCAGTCGTCCTCTGGGATGTTTGACCACCAACAGGCTTCGAGGTCGTATGAGCTGCATTGCCCGTCAGAGTAAGCCTTCCCGTCGGCACGCACCACAGGAAACTTATACACTCCACGACTGCTGACGGTCGATGCAGTCTCACTACCCAACACGAACTTCTGATGCAGACGCTCATAGGCACCCGTGTACTTATGTGTACGATAGTTCAGCCCCACAATATCGACTGCATCGGCAAAGCCCGACGAAATCACATTGTCCCAACGATCCATTCCTGAAGTACAGGCACGGGTAGGGTCGAGCTGATGAACGAAGTCCTGCATCGCCTGCAACATCTGCGTACCCTTGCGGTCGCCCTGCTCGGGAATCTCATTTCCCAGGCTCCACATCACGACACTCGGATGCAGACGATTGGCAAGCACCAGATTCTCCAAATCGCGCTGCCACCAGTCGTTATAGAAACGGCAATAGCCGTTCTTACACTTAGGATAGACCCACATATCGAACGACTCTGCCATCACCAGCATACCCAGCGAATCGCAGACATCCATCTGAAGCTGTGAGGGCATGTTGTGAGCGGTACGGATGGCATCACACCCCATCACCTTCAGCAGTTCCACTTGACGCACCAGGGCTGCCTTATTGACGGCTGCACCTATCATACCTAAATCATGATGCAGACACACCCCACGGAACTTACGGGTGTTGCCATTTAACTGGAACCCATGCTCTGCCGTATAGCTGATGGTACGAATACCGACACGTCGTGTAACCTCATCGGTCACCTTGCCCTGCGCATCCATCACCGTCACTTTCAGCGGATACAGCTGCGGATGTTCGGGTGACCAGTAAGCCACATTCGTCAGGCTGAGTTCGGCATGAGCCTTCCCATCCTGCACCCCTACTTGTGAACGGCTGCCACAGAGTTCCACCTTCACCTTATCGCCAGCTCCGCAGCCCGTCAGCTTCACATCCACACTCACACTGGCACTACGCCGCGAAGGGTCGATCGAAATGGTTCGCAAGTCAACGCCCCACAAATCCACTGCTTTCGACGAGGTCTGAATCAACGTCACAGGACGGAACAGACCCGCACCCGGATACCAGCGGCTGCTTTCTGGCAGGTTCCTCAGTTGTACCGCCAAGACATTATGATGACTTCCTTTCTTCACATAAGGGGTGATATCGATGTTGAAAGCATTATAACCATACTTCCACTCGCCTGCCTTCGTTCCGTTCACATATACCTCGGGTTCCGACATGGCTCCGTCGAAATTTAATACAACCCGCTCGGCATGTTCATCCACACGGAACTGACGCCTGTAGTAGCCTCTACCCGTCCAAGGCAGACTTCCTGTGCGGCCCGTCTTCTCAGTTGCCTCCGTCTCGCCGTTCTGCTCGATAGCAACCGTCTGGCGGTCGTTGTTATTATCGAACGGCCCGCTAATCGCCCAGTCGTGAGGCACAGTGACCTGCTGCCAATTTGAATCATCGTAATCTACTTCTACAAAGCGAGTATCTGCCGATCGCGTAAACGCCCAGTCAGACCTTAATACCGACTCATGCCTATGATACTGAGCCACGATGCTGACTGTCAGCATCATGCCCAAAAGAAATATAGCTGCACGCTTCATGATTTATAACCGTTTTTGAGATTTGGTTAGTTAAAAAGATTTTCGATTGCAAATGTAATAAAAAAAAGCGTTCCGAACAAACGAAACGCTTCCAAAATGTATTTATAACCAAAAAAATTCTTTAAAAATCAACCCAGTTTATTTCCATGCTGAAATATTACTGAGGATAAAGGCAAAAAACATAATGCCTAACAGAAATAAAACAATTGTGTCCATCTTTCAAAAATTTTACCCTAATAATTAATAACTAAGCGGAGACGCTTCTCCTTAGATAACTGATTATGGGACCATTAACCCAATTTAAACAATCTTTTTACCTTAAACAATTAATATCATTAACGCTCTTACGAGGTGTCCATTCATTTTTGACGCTGCAAAGGTACGGCAACTTCACAATATGACCAAGCTTTTCAACAAAAAAATACAGGAAAAGGAGCATTTTATTGATTTAAATCAATGTTTGTAATCGCAAACACCTCAAAAAACAGCGAAAAAAGCATCATAAAGGGATGGTTGCGACTTATGCATTCTCGCCTCTAGAACCCCCCGAAAAACGGGATATTCAAGAAGGCTCACCTTCCAGCACACATCCAGCAGTCAGGATGCATCCAAGACGTGACGAATAAGTAGCTAAATGTATGATCGTTTGTTTGTCTTGTGCTTTTCGTTCGATTTCCTCCAGTATCTCCTCGTACGAGTATTCATCTACATCATACACCACGAAGCCGTAATGTACCGTCTGATTCTCTTCAATATCGTACGTCAGCTGGTTATAGTCGCAGATGGCAGCCATCGCTTCGAGCGTCTTGTTCGACCCTCTCAGCAAGAAGCGCGTGGTCTGAAGATACTGTAATACCGTCATTGGTTTCTCAAACACGCCCTTCACCTTACGGGTCAAGAACTCGCTTGCGCCCTTTAGATAAATTGCCGAACGGATTGGAACAGACAGTATCCAGTTGTAGTTAGAATAGTGCTTCTTGAAAAAGATATACATGGCCTCATAGAACACATATACATACCTGAACGTATTCTTCTGCGTACTTTCACCCTTATAATGCATAATACGCGACGGGATGTAGTAGTTCTGATTCCCCGTCTGGAGCATACGATACGACAGGTCTATGTCCTCACCGTACATGAAGAAGTCCTCGTCGAGTAACCCGCACTCATCGAGTACCGACCTGCGGAGAAACATGCATGCGCCCGAGATAATCTCAATAGGTGTTGCAGCATACTCGTCAAGATACTTCATATAATAACGCCCAAACACCCTGCTATGAGGAAACAACTTCGTTAGACCCGCCATCTTGCAGAACGCAGTAAACGGCGTAGGCACCCCGCGGCGTGATTCCGGAGCGAACTGGCCGTTTTCGCAAAGCATCCTGACGCCCGTAGCACCCACTTCGGGATGCGCATCCATCAGTTCGATACAGTCGTGCAATAAATGTTCGTTTACGATGGTATCAGGGTTGAGCAGCATTACATATTCGCTCTGCGACTCAGAGATGGCGATGTTATTTGCACGCGCAAAGCCAATATTCTCCTTATTCTCTATAAACCGCACCTGCGGATACAGCTGCCGGTTGAATACTATCGAATCGTCCTGGCTATCATTGTCTACTACGACTACCTGACCCTCAATGCCCTCCAATGCCTTCAACACCGAATGCAAGCACTGAGCCAAGTAATACTTCACACGATAGTTCACTATGATAACCGTAACCGTAACCCTCATCACACCTTATTATATTATTGGTCTATTTGTTCTTCGCCCTCCTTGTTCAAGCTATTCAGAAATTGTTTCACCTTCCTCGCTGATGGCACACAGAAGAAAGAAGCCACAAGTGCGATGCACGCACAAAGTATACCCTTATCATCCATCAACAAGAAGTACACCAGCACACCAGCCTCAGCACACAGCCATAGCAGCAATAGGCGTACAAGGCTCCATCTATGATAAGACGATAGCGCCTCGTCCTTATCCATACGGCGCAGGCTGCGCTGCGTATTCAGTGAAAACAGCCTCAACGCAAGTGGCACACTGACAATCGTCAACAAAATCAGTGCAACATCAACATAAAACTCAAATTGCTGCCCTCGAGCAGCCAAAGCCCCATTGGGAATCACGTCAAACTCACCCAGAATCCAGGTAAGCACCACGATGCCCCATGCAGCAAACAGCTCCATGCGCAGTTCCTTTATCAATTTATCAATATTTCTTTCCATATTATATTATCTAACTCCGAAACTCTACCCTATTCACTATCGAGCGTCCCAACGTTACCTCATCGGTATATTGCAACTCATCGTTCACCGAGAGACCTCGCGCCAACACTGACAGTTTGGTTCCCTCGTACTGCGACAGTTTACGCGAGATATAGAAATTCGTTGTGTCGCCCTCCATCGTGGAACTCAGTGCAAGAATCACTTCATCAACACCTCCGGATGCCACACGCTCCACCAGGCTCTGGATCTCGAGGTCGGCAGGACCGATACCATCGAGCGGACTAATCACGCCCCCCAGCACATGATACAGCCCATGATACTGGTTCGTCGCTTCAACAGCCATCACGTCACGGATATTCTCTACCACACAAATCAGCGTCCTGTCCCTCGACGGGGAAGCACATATCTGGCACACCTCATCGTCAGAAATATTATGGCACACTCTGCAATAGTTCACCTCGTGACGCAACTGGGACACCGCATTCGCAAACCCGTCAACTGCTCCGACATCCAACCTCAACAAATGCAACACCAACCGCAACGCAGACTTGCGGCCAACCCCAGGCAACTTGGAGAACTCATCGACAGCCCTCTCAAACAACTCCGAAGAATAACGCTGTTCCATTTCTGTCTTTTTGATAGTGAGATTCCTTGTAACACAATTCAGAATCACGCTGCAAATTTACGCATTTTTCTTGATAAAAGCACTATGAAAAAGCAAAATTCGACTCTTTATGCATTTTTTTAAGCCCAAACCATCATTTTTCGTTAAAAACATTTGGTTAGTAAAAAATAATGTATTAACTTTGCCGTACACCTTTTGAAAATTAGACGTAGAAAAAACAAATAGAAAGTCTAGAGCTAATAAAGCAGGAGGTGTAGAGAAAAGAAGGAATATATGTAGACCTAATTATTAGATGACAAGAAGGGAACGATAGGTACAAAAGCGAATGAGTTGAAGAAAAGATGAGTATCAGATACCGACTGACCGAAGTAAAAGACAACATCAGCAGCAAGCCCAAAAAAGGCTATTATGCACAAGTTGTCACCAAGGGGACGATCGACACCCAGACATTATGTAAGCAAATCGCAGCAGGCTGTTCACTATCTACAGCCGACATGACAGCAGCCATCATCGCACTGTCGCAGCAACTCACTGAATGTCTGCTCGATGGATACAACGTAAACATAGAAGGAATCGGTACCTTTTCTCTGTCTGCTGAATCGAAAGTAGTGCAGAAGAAAACTGACATCCGAGCACAGTCAGTACGCGTCAAAAGCGTCAACTTCCGCTCAGCAGTCAGTCTCAAGAAAGCGATGCAAGAATCAAAGTTCGAGCGGGAGCAGATGAAAGAATAAAACAAAAACAGATAAATTGAGTATTAACAATTCACAAAAGACATTGAACAATGAAAAGAAATCTCATTCTCAGCATGGCAATCCTCGCAGCGTTTGCCCTCGTATCATGCAAATCTACTGAAAGCAGCTACAAGAAAGCATACGACAAAGCAAAGCAGCAAGAGCAAGCACAGCAAGTGAACACACCCGTACAGGTAACACCAGTTGTTACACCAGTACAGACTGTCACCCCAGTGACAACAACACAACCCGAAGACAACTCAGATCTTCGCACAGAGAATCTTACAGCAGTTAGCGGCACACTCAAGGCATACAATGTAGTATGTGGATCATTCCGCAGCCTCGACAACGCCAACAATCTCTGCAGCACACTCAAGAACAAAGGCTACAGCGCAATCATTGCGCAGAACCCGGCAACAGGCATGTATCGCGTCATTGCGACATCAACCAACACAAAGTCTGATGCCATATCAAGCCGTGACAAACTGCGCTCTACCTACCCAGACGCTTGGGTACTCTATGCGAAGTAAAGAAATATATTTTCAATCAGCTTAGTTTAAGCACATTTTAATTTCTTTTTGGTAAGTGAGAATAATGTAAGAATTATCTCGGACAGTCGCGAGTTGTGAAACCCGCGACTGTTTTCTTACACCACCCCTAAACCCACGTGAAAGGCACACAATTTGCATATATCACTCATCAACAGGCAAGCAAAAAGGCGAAAAACCACAATCTCAACCCACGAAAAACACTTAAAAAATCATTAAAAACGGTTCTTTAGGTGTTTTTCTCGTTTTTTTTTCGTAACTTTGCAGTGCAAAAAAGAACCAAAACCTTGATTCATGAAAGCTAATAAGGTATTATACATCACGACAGAAATGATTCCCTACGTGTCCGAAAACCCATTATCGGTCAAAGGGCGTTTCCTTCCCCAGCAGATTCAGGAACTGGGTCACGAAATCCGCACTTTCTCTCCTAACTGGGGAAACATCAACGAACGCAGGAATCAACTGCATGAAGTGATTCGCCTATCGGGTATGAACATCATCATCGACGACACCGATCACCCATTGCTCATTAAGGTAGCATCGCTGCAGGAGGCACGTATGCAGATCTATTTCATCGACAACGATGAGTATTTCTCACGCAGAGGAGTGTTGGCAGACGAAACCGGTCAGGAGTATACAGATAACGGTGAACGTGCAGTGTTCTACGCACGCGGTGTACTGGAAACGATGAAGAAACTTCGCTGGATACCCGATGTGATTCATTGTCACGGATGGGCAGCAGCTATTGCGCCACTCCTCATAAAGCGTGCCTATCAGGACGAACCATCGTTCTGTGACTCGAAGGTGGTTGTTTCCGTATCAGCTTCTGAATTCAAGACAGATATGGGTGTAACCTTCCAGCGCAGCATACCATTTAAGGACATCACGTCGAAAGAAATTGCCGACGTTTGTACAGGTAACTGCACCTATGAAGAACTTGCCAAGATAGCGATTAAGTACTCCGATGGTGTGGTATTCGAATCGAAACGCATGCCAACCGAAATCACGTCGTACGCCAAGTCACTGGGCCGCCCTATCCTTACCTATCAAGGCGACGAAGGGTATGCAGAGGCTTACAGTGCGTTCTATGATTCACTGATACCTGAAGAGTAAAGAAACCTCCTTCAAAACTCCCTCTCAAAGGAGATAGAATAGAATAGAAAAGAGAAGAGTTATGAAAAAAAATATACTTACCGTTATTGTGCTTTTGTTCTCTATCCTGATGGTTGTCACATCATGCGACGACAGCACTGGCACACTCGGTAATGACATGATGCCCTCTCCCGACTACGTATCAAAAGAGAGCAAACTCTATGACATACACACACAATCGTACTCGGCTGGCGATTCCGTATTGGCACGCTCAAGCATGTCGTATCTAGGACAATTTACTGATCCAGAGACAGGCACCATCATCAAGTCAGATTTTCTGGCTCAGTTTCACTGTATCGATGATTTTGCTTTCCCCGACTCTATTCTCAACAACAGCATCATTTCGACGGAATTGCGGTTGTTCGTCTCGAAATTCGTAGGCGACTCATTGGCTACATTCAAAATCAGTGTCTATCCCCTAACCAAGGTGATGAACCCTGATGCCGACTACTACACGAACATCAACCCTGCTCAATACTGCGACACAACCGTGGAACCGCTGACAGTGAAGTGGTTCACGCTTTCCGACCTCACAGTTGACGAAAATGAGCGCAACAAGGTAGGATACCAAAACCAAATTGTGATTTCGCTACCCAACGAGATGGGCATCCAAATATGGAACGCATGGGAAGAGCATCCCGAATATTTCCGCAATAGTGAGAGTTGGATTAATAGCGGGCTGCCTGGTTGCAAGGGCTTCTATTTCAAATTGGAAAGCGGTGACGGTGCACTGGCTTATATCAACATTGCTCAGTATAACATCAACTACCGATACCACGAAATCTATCGCGAACAGGAGGTTGATACAACTGGAATCTGTCAGTTTGCCATGACCGAAGAAGTGATTCAGGCTACGCACTTTGCGAACACCAACCTTGAACAGTTGTTGGCAGACAACACATGCACGTATCTGAAGAGTCCTGCAGGTCTCTTCACGTTGGCAACAATCCCTGTTGATCAAATTACCACTACTGATACCATCAATCAAGCAAAGGTTGTGTTTACACGCTACAATGACAAGATTGACCATCGATTCCGCCTCGATATCCCCAAGTACCTGCTGATGGTACGACTGGACGACTACAACAACAGATTCTTTGAGAACTATCAGTTGGCAGATGCAAATAGATCCTATTTGAGTATGTTCAATAGTACTAACAACACTTACACATTCAATAATATTTCTCACCTGCTCAACATCATGTCAAATGAATTGAAAGACGGCACAGCCAGCCCTAATTATAATAAGGTGTTGCTGATTCCTGTAGAGCCAACCTTCGAGTCATCGACCGCATCGACGAAGAATCTGGTGAAACTCTGTCATGACTTCTCGATGACAAGCGCCCGACTGGTGGGAGGTAAAGACCCTGTGAAATTAGAAATCATCTATAGCAGATTTACAAAATAAGAGAAAGAGTTGGAAACATTTCCAACTCTTTTCATTTTATTCTACCGACTCGACCGTGACACCTTCGATGGATGATAGGATGTCGAGCAACTGCTGACGTAAGCGATTGCGTCGAATATGGAGGTCGAGGCTCACGATGTACAATGGATGACCTGCAGCACTAATGCGTTCTTCCATGCGGTAGCTCTTAATACCAATTTGGAGTTGGGCAAGATGCTGGCGCACCTGATCAATATGCTGCTGAGTCGGTGCAGCAAAGCGTACGGAGAACTGGCTTTCACCAAACTGATAAAGGAAGAAATTCATGCTTTCCATTCCCAGCAAGACAAGAGCCGTAGCGACACAGGCAAGGATATACATGCTTGCACCACACGCCATACCGATTGCTGCTGCAACCCATACACCTGCCGCTGTAGTGAGACCATGAACCGTTCGTTTTTGGAAAATAATGGTACCCGCTCCAATGAAACCAATACCTGTAACGATTTGGGCAGCCACTCGAGACACATCGAGACGCACATTGGGGTTATTAGCATAGTGGTCGAGCACCTCACCGAACCCATACTGGGATAGCACCATAAAGAGCGCACTTCCTAATGCCACTAAGAAATGAGTGCGGAAACCTGCATCTTTTGCACGATATTCACGCTCAAGTCCGATTGCCCCACCTAAGAGGGCTGCTACTAATATACGTATGATATAATCCATCGGTAAATTGAAGATTAAAAAGCGAAAGTTGAAGTCAGTTGATTCCCCTGCACATTGAAACAAGGAGAACAGCGATATAGTTGAAGAAGACAACAGCAAGGAAAAGATGCATGTCGGTCTTCTTATAGCCAGTTGGAGTAGAGAGACCCGTCACATAGCGTGGAGTTCCTATACGTTTCATAACCCACCGATATAGGCAATAGAACCCCCACCCTATGAGGATTCCGACCAGAAGCCCCACAGTCACGTCACCGAAATAGTGAACGCCAAGATAGAGACGGGTGAATGTTGTGGTAACTGACCAGAAATAAAGGGTGAAGGTAACCGCGCGATAACGGAACAGGAAAGAAAGAAAGGTAGCCATGCAGAAGGTATTGCATGCATGTCCGGAGAAGAATCCAAAACGACCTCCACGATAGCCTTCTACAATATCGACCAGATACATAATCTCAGGATTCTGCGTAGGACGCCAACGAGCCACCCAAGGCTTCACCAATCCTGAACAAAGGCGATCGGCAACAAGTATCATCAACCCGATGGTAAGCAGGATGATGAGTGCATCGCGCAGAGTGTTGTTGTGGAAGAAAATATAGAGCAGCATCAGAATCACCAAAGACCACGAAAAGGTATTGGTGATACAAATCATGAGGTTGTCCCAGAAGAGCGACGTACTGCCATTAAGGGCAAGTGTGATGGTTTGATCAAGCTGTTCTATCATGTATTTCAGAAATTACACGTCTGTTTGTACTATATCTGTTGGAGAGCACTCACAGGTATCCACCCCACCTTGCCTTCCTCAAGTTTCACTTCACACCACTCTTTCATTGTCTGGTCGAGCATCTCCACTTTCGATCCCTCATGGATGACAAAGAGATCAGTACTGCTGTCGCTCGGCGAACTCTTCACCGTGACTGCAGAATCCATTATGATGGCATACTGACGATTAGCGATAGTGAGGTGCTGCGAAAGTGCACAAAGGTTAGCTACGATTGTGATGAAGAGTGCGATAAGCGCTCCATAGAAACCTATCTTGCGCCATGTAACGTCACTCATAAACGCATACACAATAATACAGCAGAGCATCAGCACAAACGTCACGAAAGCAATAATAAGCCAACTGTTGATACTCATAGTATTTGTAAGAGTGCGCCACCAAGTGATGAAGAACATCTCGGATGGGGGTGTCACCTTATCAGCTGTCTTTCCTCGAGCCAATGCGAGGTTAGCCTTAGTATCGCTGTCGCTCGGATCGAGGAGCAAAGCACGTTCATAGTTTAGTACTGAGAGCGCTACCTCATCAAGCTTATAGTAGCAGTTTCCGAGGTTGTAATAGAGTTCTTTTGATACTCCTTGGTTCTTAAGAATCGACTCATAGATTTCTGCAGCCTCCCGATAGTGCTCCTGAGCATAGAGGTTATCTGCTTGCTGCTTGATTTTTGCTTCTGTAGCTAGTGAAGAAGCGATGCTGAGAAGCACAAACAGAATGAGCGAAAGCGTTGCCGTCTGCGACTTCTGAGGAGCTTTCTTGAAGTTGCCTTCTATCTGACTTATCACATTCACGGCGCTATTGTATACGGTTTCCATATTCTCGTTTGGATTGCCTGGTGCATATCTTGCAAACTCACATTCATTGAGGGTCTTGATGAACTGCTTGATGAGCGATGGGTCGACTTGCTGCTGTGCAAGTGCTGCATTTATATTATCCTTGTTGAGATTTGCCTGTGGCATATTGAGTTTATCAGCGATATATCCCCAAAGGGCACGCATCACCTCATCATAGAACTCATTCTGGTTGTGAGCAGCAAGCAGTTTTTCTGCCACTTTCAGACGCTTCTTCGCTATCTTATTGGCTTTCCGTCCACGCATCTTAGCTATGTTGGAATTATCCTTGATGCGCTTATGCCCAATGGCAAGAATGATGATGAAAATGATGAGCGGAATGAGGTATGCCAGCCAGTACTTCCAAGAGCCGAAAAAGTCGTCACCTGTACGATGGAGTACTGTATCACCTGTCTTGATATAGCGGATATCCTTGTTCAACTCCTTGACATCCTGCTGATTGCTGGTGTAGTCAGCCACAGAACTGCTCGAGCCACTACCCTTCTCCACCTCGACAGTGTATGGTTCTGTAGTGAGTGTATGATAAGAATGGGTCGAGGGGTCGAAATACACAAATTCGGTAGCTGGAATGGTATAAGTGCCTGCATGACGAGGAACTGCCAAATATTCAAACTCTTTCGTGCCGTTCAATCCGTTCCGTGTGAGCGAGAAGTTATCCGTTGCTTTTGCGTCATAAGTCTCAAAATCTTTTGGGAATGCCACCTCGGGTGCTGAGATGAGTTTCATATTACCTGTACCCTTCACAGCAATCTTCAATGTGATGGCATCATTGGCTTTCACATGCTGGGTACTGATGTCAGATGCTATAGAGAACGAGCCTACAGCTCCCGAGAAGTTTGCAGGTTTTTCGGGTAACGGACTGACGTGGATGGTCAGCTGAGGTGTGGTGATTTTCTTCTTCACCTCTACCATTCCACCTGTTCCGTTGAAGAAAGCCTCGATAGGATCGATATAGCGGTTTTGCTGAACAACAACTCCTTCATAGGTAATCGCAGGAATGACCAGATCGCCCGTCTTCTGCGGGAATACCACATATTGGGTCCATACAACCGTGTGATATACTCGTCCATTATAGTTCTCAAGTTCGAACTCCTTGTTTCGAGGCAACGGGATCTCCTGAATCTGGAATCCATCCAAAGTTGGCAGTTTACCGTCTAACTGCTGCAGGTTGACCAATGTATATACTTTGTAGGTTACCAGCACAGCCTCTTGTTCATACACTTTCGTGCGACTAGCAGTAGCAGTCATAAAGAGATCGGAACTCGATATAGAAGTACTCTGCTGACGCGATGGTTCGTCTTGCTGACGTTGTCTGCGCATACCCTGCTGCTGGGCCTGCTGACTCTGTCGATTGTTGCTTGCTGCTACCACCTGAATCTTCAGGCTTTGCGACTTATATGGCTGTCCCCCTACATTGATGGTAGCTGCAGGGATGGTGTATGTGCCTACTTTGGTAGCCATCAGTGTAAAGGTATAGGTATATGACGAACTCTGCGACATCTGGCCGTTTATATACTGAAAACTGCTCTGCTGCGAGGTGCTCGGACCATACATCACATCGAATCCTTCGAACTTGGGATAGCTGAAGTTCGACACATCTTGACTATTGATGGTATATTGAATCCTGAACCGCTCGCCCACCTCTACGATGGAAGGAGCTGTGGCGCGAAACGACACATTATCCGCAAACGCTGAAATGCCGGGTAACGACAAAAGAATTGTCAATAGTGTAATATATAGCTTATTCATTTGTGTTGAAGAGTTCATGAGTTTATGAATTCAGGAAATCAGAGATTACCAGTCTTTTTCCAGACCTTGACGATGAGCTTTCTCGGCTTTCTGCACCTTTCGCTGCACAGCCTTCTCATCCTGCTGAGCAGAATTGAGCAACTGCTCTGCAGTCTTATCGTCAATTTGTGGCTTTTGAGGCTGCTGTTGCTGCTGTTCTTGTTTCTGTTGCTGATCTTGCTTCTGTTGGTTTTGGTTTTGCTGATCTTTATTCTGTTGATCCTGCTTGTCTTGGTCTTTCTGCTGATCCTTGTTTTGGTCGCCCTGATCCTGCTTGTCTTTCTGGTCGTCCTTCTTGTCCTGATCCTGGTTCTGATCCTGGTTCTGATCCTGACCTTGCTGGTTTTGGTTCTGCTGGTTCTTCTTCAGCATATACTGAGCCATCGCAAGATTATAGCGCGTCTCGTCATCCGAAGGATTACAGCGCAACGCACTCTTATAGAGTTCAACTGCCTGTTGGAACGACTTCATAGCATCGGGGCTGTTCGCTTTCATCAGGCTACGACCATTCAGGTACGTCATATTGCCCATATTGTGATATACGTAAGCCTTCTTCTCAGGAGTCTCGGCAATCTGTTCCAAAGCTTTCTTGTACTGTTCGAAAGCCACAGAGTCGTTTCCCTGAGCTGCAACCGAATTACCCAGATTGTAATAAGCCTCTAATGTCTTGTTCATCTCGAGCGCCTTACGATACCATGTTTCCGCTTTGTTGTATTCCTTGTCTCTGAAATGTTTATTTCCCATACGGATACAATCGCGGTCATTGTTCTGTGCCACGAGTTGCAGACAGAGGAAGAGTGAGCAAACAGTGAGTATATATCTTGAGAGTTTCATCATCACACCTTATCTTTATTAAATAGTTTGAAACGTCTGAACAGCTTGTTTTTCTTGTCGAGAATACAAATCTCGATACATAGCACAATAAACAACAGGATGGCTACAGCTACGAACTGCTCATCATATTCTGAATACATCGAAGTCGTAAAGTCTTCTTTCTGCATCTTGGCAATCTCTGTTTCCAACATCGACTGAGCCTCATCCGTACGGTCCACATGGATATACACGCCATTTCCAGCCTGAGCTATCTGTTTACCAACTGACTCGTTCAGTTTGGTAGTCACTACATTGCCGTCCATATCCTTCTTGAACTGATTATTACCCATTGGAATCGGTCCACCTTGCGGAGTTCCCACCGACAACACAAAGATGCGTACTCCCATTTCCTTCGCCATCTGAGCAGCCTCAATAGCATTTTGCTCGTTATCCTCGGCATCTGTGATAAGAATCAATGCCTTACCCGTTGTCGTATTTTGGGTAAATCCAGCAACTGACTTCTGAATAGCATCTCCCAAGTCCGTTCCCTGTAAGGTGATGGTCTTGGGGTCAAGTTGGTCAAGAAACATCTTTGCCGATACATAGTCCGACGTGATGGGCAACAGGGTGATAGACGTTCCAGCGAATGCCACCAGACCCAGTTTGTCCTCATCCAGCTGGTCGATGAGTTTGCTGACAATCATCTTCGACTTCCCCAAACGATTGGGCGAGATATCCTCACACAGCATCGAGTTCGACACATCGACTGCGATAACAGCCTCAATACCCGAACGCTTGAATTCTTCGTTTCGCATACCATACTGAGGGCGTGCCATGATAAAGATGATGAGTGCAAGCGCAATCATCAGCAGAGCGAACTTCACGACAGGACGTGCTGACGATACATCGGGCATCAAATGCGCCAAGAGGTCTGGGTCGCCAAACTTAGCCAGATTACGCTTACGACGATACCTCAGAAACACAAACAGGGCTGTGAACAGCGGTATCAGCGTCAGCAGAAATAGATATATGGGATGTGCAAATCTAAACATTGTCTTCAACATTTTATGGAAGGCGGCGCAATACCACCATCCGCATCAACAATTCTAACAAGAACACTATCAGCGCAGCGAGCGCAAAGGGTTCGAACAGTTCGCCACGTTTGCTATACTGTCGCACATTAAACTTCGTACGCTCCATCTTATCGATGTCGTTATAGATGGCATCAAGTTCAGCATTCCGTTGTGCGCGGAAGTACTGGCCTCCTGTCTCCTTGGATATCTTTGTCATCGTGGCCTCGTCGATTTCAACTGGCAGACTCACAGTTCCGCCCGTAGGCAGAGGGTATGGAGCCATACCTGTCGTACCGATACCGATGGTATAGATACGCACCTTCTGCTTCTTGGCAATCTCGGCTGCTGTGACGGGCGAAATGTTTCCTGCGTTGTTCACACCGTCAGTCAACAGGATAATCACCTTCGATTTTGCCTTGCTCTCACGCAGACGCAACAGTGCGTTCATGATTCCGTCGCCGATTGCTGTTCCGTCATCAATGGTTCCCTTGGCAGCCATCCTTGTGTCGGCACTCGCATACAGGTTCATCAACGCTGCATGATCGGTAGTGAGCGGACACTGGGTATAGGCTTCACCTGCAAAGAACGTCAGACCGATGTTATCATTCATACGCTTCTCTATGAAGTGCTGGGCAATCTCGCGCAAAGCCTCTACACGGTTAGGTTTGAAGTCCTGAGCCAGCATACTGGTCGACACATCGACTGCCAACATAATATCGATACCTTCCACATCAGTATCGCTCCACGAATGCTTGCTTTGCGGACGAGCCAGGATGCACACCACCAATGTAATTAGTATGATACGTAAGAGAAAAGGCACATGAATGAGGTACTGACGCAAAGACTTTGGCAGGGCTTTGTATTTCGATGCTTCAGGCATCTTCAGTGTCGCCCTACTCTTCTTGCTTCGCATCACATACCAGATGATATAAGGTATGAGAACCGTCAGTAGTATGAAATAATATGGATTACTGAATACCATAATGCTTCATCATTTTTAGATAAATAGATAATACAAACGATAGACGAGGAAGCTGGTCACCACGATGATGGCAATCGCCACAGCTGCAATGCTAGCTATCAGGATTGCCTTCGCAATCTTTGAGCGCTTCTCCTCTACCACAATCTCCGTTGGTTGCGGTTTGGTTTCCTCTTCTATCTTTGTCTGATTGATATACTCTACAGCTGTCACGAGGTTTCGGTCGTTCTCGTTGATGAGGGTTGTGTATTTGGCAAATTTCACCAAGTCAGCTGTCTGGAACAGTTCACGCAACTCTCGCAGAGCCTCTTCGTCGTTCTCTGCCTGCAGATGTTCGATAATCTCACTCGATGTCATCTCCATCGCACTGAACTTGAAACGCTCGGAGATATACTGGCGCAAGGTATCCGTCAACTGGGTGTAATACTCCTTCGAGTCTTCGCTCTGCACCAGATTATCCTCCTTGATCTGTGCTATCTTCTGCATCGCCACCTTATGCGGCGCAATGTGTTGACGCAACTTGATGCGGTGAATGATCGGTTTGTTGGTAATCAGACGAATTACCACATAAATCAGCAACGCTGCCAGGATCAGCAACCCTATCACCATCCAGATAACAGGTTTCCAGTCGTCCCAGCTGAACGGAGGTTTCATCTCGGGCTTGAATCCGCAGATACTGTCCACCTTCATCGTATCTATATTGACGGTCAACACCTTTAGGGCAAGGTTTGTCTTCGCTTGATAGTCCTTACCATCCACCTTCACAGTGATAGGCGGGATGTAGTAAAGGGCAGAATCGAACGAAGTGACCACATAGCGCTGAGTGAGCACCATTCGTTTGCCGTCGTTGAGCAACTGAGTATCAGGTCCCGAGGTGTTCACCACCTCTATACCTGGTATCATCTGCTGCAAGGAGTCGTAGTGTGCAAACTCCACCTTCTTGCCAGCATCTGCACTCACATCCACCGTGATGCCCACTTGCTGCCCAATGAAAATGCGGGTCGAGTCAATCTTGGCATCTACCGTTACCTGCGCACTAAGCGATATCACACTACACCACGCAACAAACAAGACTATGATTCGTATTGCTTTCAACTCTTATCTTAATTCTTAATTCTTCAACTAACAACTAAAGTCTAAAGTTCAAAAGTCTAAACACCATCAGCTTCTCCTTCTGAACAGATTCATCAACGACTTCACGAAATCCTCATCCGTACGCACCGAGATATTATCCACGTTCGATTTCGTCAGCATCGTGTTCAGTTTACCCTGATGCTGCACCCACCACTCGCGATGTGCACGTCGCACAGCCGACGAAGCTGTATCAAGCCAGAGTTCCTCACCCGTCTCAGCATCAGCCAGACGAATCAGACCCACATTCGGTAGCTCCGTCATACGCTGGTCATACACCTGAATGGCAACCACATCATGGCGCCTGTTGGCAATCGTCAGCTCCTGCTGGAAGTCCTTGGCATTGTAGAAATCGCTGAGCAGGAACACTGTACAGTGTTTCTTGATGGCATTCGTCATAAACTCTACTGCCTGACCTATATCCGTCTTGCTGCTCTCCGGTTGGAAATTCAGCAGTTCGCGGATGATGAGCAGGATGTGTTTACGGCCTTTCTTCGGAGGAATGAACTTCTCCACCTTGTCCGAGAAAAAGATGACACCAATCTTATCGTTGTTCTGGATGGCAGAGAAAGCCAGCGTGGCTGCAATCTCAGTCACCATCTGACGCTTTGTCTGACTGATTGTTCCGAAGTCCAGACTGCCCGACACATCGACCAGCAGAATCACGGTCAGCTCACGTTCCTCCTCAAACACCTTCACGAACGGTTTGTCGAAACGGGCTGTCACATTCCAGTCGATATCGCGCACATCATCACCATACTGATATTCACGAACTTCAGAGAAAGCCATACCTCTACCCTTGAAGGCAGAGTGGTATTCTCCAGCAAAGATATTGTTGGAGAGTCCACGCGTCTTTATTTCTATCTTCCTTACCTGACTAAGCAGTTCTGAAGTTTCCACCTTCTTATTTACAATTTAACGATTTACAATTTACTATTTCTTAAATTTTTATATTTTTGCATTTTTACATTATGCATTATGAAACTTTAGTTCGACGTAGTCAATTATGCATTATGCATTATGCATTTCTAAGGAACTTCCACCTTATTCAGTATCTTGCTCACGATTTCCTCCGAAGTCACATTGCTGGCCTCAGCCTCGTAAGTCAGTCCGATACGATGACGCAGCACATCATGCGCAATCGCGCGTACATCTTCAGGAATGACATAGCCACGATGTTTGATAAACGCAAACGCACGTGATGCCAATGCTAAGTTGATAGATGCACGAGGCGAACCGCCGAACGAAATCAGACCCTTCAGTTCCTTCAGGTTATACTTGTCGGGATAACGGGTTGCAAACACGATGTCGGCGATATACTGCTCGATCTTCTCGTCCAGATACACATCGCGCACCACCTTGCGAGCAGCCTCAATATCAGCAGTACCCATGATAGGCTTAATCTTGATTTCCTCACCCGATATGTTCTGGCGGATAATTTTCTTCTCCTCATCCAGCTTCGGGTAGTCAATCACAACTTTCAGCATGAAACGGTCCACCTGAGCCTCAGGCAGCGGATACGTACCCTCCTGCTCGATAGGGTTCTGTGTAGCCAATACAAGGAATGGTTTAGGGAGTTCGTATGTCTGAGTGCTGATAGTCACCTGACGCTCCTGCATCGCCTCAAGCAATGCACTCTGAACCTTCGCCGGAGCACGGTTGATTTCGTCTGCCAACACAAAGTTAGCAAATACCGGACCCTTCTTCGCCATGAACTGCCCGTCCTTCTGACTATAGATCATCGTACCGATAACGTCAGCAGGAAGGAGGTCAGGCGTAAACTGGATTCTGCTGAACTGTGCATCAATCAACGATGCCAGCGTGCGGATGGCCTTTGTCTTTGCCAATCCAGGCACACCTTCCAGCAACACATGACCGTCCGACAACAAACCGATCAGCAATGATTCCACCAGATGTTTCTGACCAATGATGGCTTGATCCATACCTGTCATCAGGTTCGTCACAAATACACTTTGTCTTTCTATTCGCTCATTCAATTCACGAATATCTACTACTTCTGCCATATTCTTATTTATTTTGACTATTTACTATCTATTTTTCAATTAAGCGATTAAATCGGACGCAAAAATAGTGTTTTCCTACGACTCACAGCGCATCCGTTAATTTTTTTTAGGACAAATACCCCTCTTTTTAAGAGTATTTAATTATTAATTAAATCCAAGCAAGCAGAATGTGAAGCATCCCCACTTCAACAATCCATAAACACACAAAACGCAGAACCAACAAACAGGTATCAAAAGCAATTACGACGGCCACAGAAAATTAACATAAATTATTTAACAATTCAAGACTCATACCCAATACCCTCAATACAAGACCCTTAAAAATAAAAATCGTTACCATTAAGGAAAAAATTTGCAGCCCTTAATAGTAACAATTGTTACCCCTAAGGATTACAAAAAAACTCCTTAGGGGTATAGAGAACAAATACAATATTAAGTTTCGAAAATCGTCACTTAATTACGCCAGCATTATTTCGAAGGAAAAGAAAGAGAACGGAACTTCATCGAGGGAATACCACCAGGCCTAAAGCCCCCTGCTTTCGCTCGTTCGTATGAGGGATCATGAAATGCTGCAGCCCACCCAGCTCCAGATTCTATACTATCCACATCTCCATTATCTGCCCAAATCCTCACATAAGTTGCATAGTCATATTTGAGTTTTGCCTTTGTCGCTTCATCATAATAGAAAGTGACACTATAGAATTCCCGCCCCACATTTCGCTGAATAAAAGGTCGGTTAATCGTAGTGAAATACTTCTGTTTAGAAGACACTTTGGGTAAAACATCGCCCTGTAGCCACTCAGGAGCGATATTCTCAGACACCTCTCTCGCCAGATTCACCAAATATTCGTTTCGCTCCTTCTCAGTCAACCTGTCCATAACAAGGAACTGTTGAGTAATTGAATCGACGTTCTCTGTCAGTTTCGTAACTTGAGCACGATCCCCCTTTCGCACAGCCGCTTCCAACTTTGTAGCAAAGTCTGTAAAATCCTTTGCTCGTCCTACGCCTCCATCAAGAGTAGAACGTGCTCGCTTCCTTTGGGCTACGAACTCATAGTCTGTGCCATCAGAGATTTCAACATTGACAATCTGACCATCGTGGTATTTAGGTACAGGTTCTTTGGCTGTCCAGATAGCCACATCCCACAGGTGTATCAGCCGAGTAGCCACATCATCAGAGATGTCCATCGTGTGGCGCCTGATGATGGGTTCTTTATATTCCGACTTGTCATGAAGACGAAGCGCCCTTTCTACATTTAAGTCAATACTTAATGTCTGTTTGTCTCTTGATGAGATGACCTCAGACGAAACCAACTGATGAGCCACTGAATCGTAGGCAATCGAACACTCATTTAGATATGTGAAGATGCCAGCAAAACTTGCATTCTCAGGAACCATCAACCTGAACAGCTCCTGCTCATAAGTCAATGTATCAGGATTTAATTCCATCAGGTCGACAGGAATCAACCATTCCTGCGGGCCAATTGTTAACCACTTTTCCAAAGGTTGTGCCATCATATTGATTGGCAGCAATGTGAATAATAAAACAACAATTCTTTTCATACCGTAATCATTTAGAGTTAATAAATCATTTAGAATAATAACCACTGCTTGGGTTGCGACTGCAAATTTACGGCAAAAAAATGTAACATCCTTGCAGATTTGTAACATTGAGTACACGTAGTGTACACATAACGAAAGGTTGTTCTGCCCACAATAACTCAAAGAACGCCAATACAGCACATTTCAGGCTGCATCCTGAATGAAAGGAGTTTGAAGCCGCAATTCAATGCGAATTTACGCTGAATTCACCTCGAATTTACGTAGAATGTCAACTTCTTCCAGCATAAGACAGACACTTTTCCTTGTATATTTACGGCAGCTTCAGTTCTGTGCCTAATGGGATGAAAGTGGTGTCGGTCAGGTCATTGAGCTGCATGATGCGTGGAACGGAGTCGGTGGTGTTGTAGTGGAGGATGGAGATGGTAGTGAGTGACTCTCCTTTCTGGAAAACATGTACTTTGTAAGCAGGGGCATCGACTGGAGTCGAATAATTCAATACTGACGGTTTGCTGTTTGTTTGCGGTTCCGCTTGTGTAGATGATTCTCCTACAGAGTTATTTGACAGTATACTCGCAAGGCAGATGGCTACGAACACAACTGCGAGTGCGATGGATGCCCAAAGCCACCAGTGTGATTTCTTTGGTTCGGACTCGGCATTCGACGAAAGACTGGATGCGAGTGCTGCAGGTGTTGCTTGTGGTGTAGAGAGCAAAGCGGAAGATAGCGAATCAGACGAAGTAGTGGACGGGGCTATAGGTGCTGCTGATGCCTTACGTATTGGCTTCTTCTTGGGTACAGGAGTGGGTTCTATCAGTTCTGCTCCATTAATTACTGCATTGACTTTATCTTCCTCGACAAACTTCAGTTTGTTGTGACCAGGAATCACGATGCGCTCTCCTGTATTCACATTCACGCTGGCACGATCTGCCACCTTGATAGTCTTGAACGTACCAAGACCTTTCACCTTGACTGCTTTACCGCTGGTGACAGCATCGGCGAGTGTCTTGAAGAACGCATCGATGAAAGGTTGCACTTGCTGTGGGTCCCAACCACGTTGGAGCAGTGTTTCTGCCAACATCTGTGTAGTGATTTTCTTTGCCATATATGCGTTCTTTTTTATTCTTTGGTTGACTTGACTTTATCTTTCATCTCGCTTGTAGGCTTGAAAGCGATGGTTTTGCTCTCAGGAACCTCTACATAGTCTTTTACGTTGGGGCTATACATGCGGCGTGCTGCCTTTGTCTTCAGTTCCAACGTACCTAAGTCGGGCAACACAATCGCGTTGTCCTGCTTAATTTCGTTCACCATAACTGCTGTCAGCGCAGCCGCCAGTTGTTCTGCATCTTTCTGTGACATCGATACAGTCTGAGCAATCGATTTGATAAAAACCTGATAGTTCACAATCCTATTTACTATTTGACAATTTACTATTTACAAATCCACTAAGCTATTAACCAATAACCTTTACCTTCCCATACAGGTCGAAATCATCAGCGTCTGTGATGGTTACCTGATAGAAGCATCCTCTGCGCAGCCTACCTGCACTCACAGGAATGAGCACCTCGGGATCGACTTCTGGTGAGTCGAACTCGGTGCGACCCACATAGTACTCACCCTCTTTGCGGTCAATGATGACCTTGAGCGTCTGGCCCACTTTTGCTGCCTGCACCTCTGCAGAGATGTCTTGCTGGATGGCCATCAACTGACTGAGCCGTTCCTGTTTCACATCATCGGGGATTTCGTCCTTGAAATGACGTGCTGCATAGGTACCGTCTTCCTCTGAATAGGCAAAGGCGCCCATACGCTCGAAACGTGCCCAGCGCACAAACTCCTTCAGCTCCTCAAACTCCTGCTCGCCCTCACCTGGGAATCCGACCATCAAGGTGGTACGCAGGTGGATGCCTGGAACTGCTTCACGCAGACGTGTAATCAGTTCGTACGTCTGTTCCTTGTCAACATGACGTCTCATATTGGTCAGCACGTTGGTGCTGATGTGCTGCAGTGCGATATCGAGATAGCGGCACACATTGCGATGACGACGCATCACATCGAGCAGTTCCATCGGGAACTGATGGGGATAGGCATAGTGCAGACGAATCCATTTCACACCCTTCACCTGCGCCATACGGTCGATGAGGGGTGCTATCATTCGTTTCTTGTAGAGGTCGATTCCATAGTAGGTCAGCTCTTGTGCAATCACCTGAAACTCGCGCACACCCTGAGCAACCAGGTATTCCACCTCCGCGATGATGTCGTCGATCGGACGGCTGTGATGCCTGCCTGTGATGATAGGAATGGCACAATAGGCACACTTGCGGTCGCACCCTTCGGATATCTTCACATATGCATAATGGCGAGGGGTGGTCAGGACACGTTCATACCCCAAGCCTTCCCCTAAAGAACTTACATTATTTAATTCTTTAATTTTTACATTTTCCTTTGGGGTCTGGGAGGAAGAAAGCTCCCTCACTATCCCATCCCAGTCGAACTTGCCATAGAAACGGTCGACCTGCGGAATCTCCTTTCCGAGTTCCTTCATATAGCGTTCCGACAGGCATCCCATGACATAGAGGCGACGCAGACGGCCTTCCTCCTTAGCCTGACAGAACTCAAGAATCATATTGACAGACTCCTCCTTCGCATCGCCGATGAAGCCACAAGTATTGATAACGGCTATCTCACCCTGCGGATGGGGAGAGTCGTGCGTGACTCGATAGCCCAACGCCCGCAGCCGTGCCATCAGTTGTTCGGAATCTACCAGATTCTTCGAACAGCCCAACGTGATGATGTCAACCGTATTATGCCTCATATTTTTAGTATTTATCGCTTCGCTCAGAAGTTATAGAAGTTACCGCTTACACTTAGAAGTTATCACTTCGCTTACGATACTCTGCTAAAGACTAAAAGTCTAGTGCCTAATGTCTATTCTCCAAAGAGAGAATTGACAAACTCCCTGCGGTTGAATGCCTGCAGGTCTTCCATTCCCTCACCCAGTCCGATATACTTTACAGGTATCTTGAACTGGTCAGAGATACCAATCACCACCCCACCCTTGGCTGTACCATCGAGTTTGGTGATAGCCATTGCTGTCACCTCTGTGGCTGCCGTGAACTGACGTGCCTGCTCGAAAGCATTCTGACCGGTAGAACCATCGAGCACCAGCAACACCTCATCGGGGGCTGTGTCGATATGTTTCCTCACTACATTACGTATCTTCGTCAACTCGTTCATCAGTCCCACCTTGTTATGCAGACGTCCCGCAGTATCGATGAGCACCACATCGGCATCGTTGGCGATTGCCGAACTCACTGTGTCGTATGCCACAGAGGCTGGATCGCTCCCCATCTGCTGCTTCACGACCGGTACTCCTACACGCTCGCCCCAGATGCAAAGCTGCTCGACAGCTGCTGCACGGAACGTATCGGCTGCTCCTAGATAGACTTTCTTTCCGGCTTGCTTAAACTGATATGCTAGCTTACCGATCGTTGTGGTCTTTCCCACCCCATTCACACCTACGACAAGTATCACATAGGGCTTATGGTCGGCAGGCAACTGGAAACCTTCAGTATCGTCTGTATTGTTCTCAGTGAGCAGGTTGGCAATCTCATCACGCAAGATACCATTCAGCTCTGCTGTATCAACATATTTATCACGAGCCACACGTGCCTCGATCTTCTCGATAATCTTCAGGGTGGTATCCACGCCCACATCCGAGGTGACAAGCACCTCTTCGAGATTGTCCAAGACTTCATCATCGACTTTCGATTTTCCAGCCACAGCACGTGCTATTTTCCCAAACACGCTCTCTTTCGTCTTAGCCAATCCGCTGTCCAGCGTTTCCTTCTGCTTTTTTCCAAACCAATTTAAGAATCCCATAATATATTAATAATGTATAGTGTTAAAAGTTAATGATGAAATGATACCGAGTGCAAAGATAATCATTTTTCGCGAAACTCGCAAAGAATTAAACAAAATAAGTGTCCAACGCAGGACACTTATTTCCAATGATTATGAAACAAAAGTACAAATATAGCGTTTAGCTATTTGCATATGCCTTAGCTTCTTCGTTCAGAAGAACCTTTTCTTCAAACATATATGCGCCAGTCTTAGGAGACTTACACATCTTAATAACCTTTGTGTATGCGCGACCATCCTTTGATTGGAGAGTTGCGACCGCTTTCTTTGCCATATTATATCAGTTTATTTGATTTCCTTATGAACAGTCATCTTCTTAAGGATGGGGTTATACTTCTTCAGTTCCAGACGGTCTGGAGTGTTCTTACGGTTCTTTGTTGTGATGTAACGTGATGTTCCTGGAAGACCGCTTTCCTTCATTTCAGTGCACTCAAGAATTACCTGCACTCTGTTACCTTTAGCTTTCTTTGCCATGATTTCGTTTCTCCTTAATGATTATGCAATTACTTGGATGTCTTTCCAGTTGCAATAGCCCTTATCTACTGCCTGACGTAATGCAGCATCAAGACCAATTCGGTTAATAATGCGAAGACCAGCAGCACTGACCTTCAAAACAATCCAACAATCTTCTTCTACATAGTAGAATTTCTTAGTAAACAAATTGACCTCAAAACGTCTCTTTGTTCTGCGAAGTGAGTGTGATACATTATTACCAATCACTGACTTCTTACCTGTGATTTGACAAATTTTTGACATATTTCTTTTTCTTAATTATTCTGCTATATTTCTTGTCGGGATTTTTAAACAGCGTGCAAAGTTACGAATTTTTTTTGAACCGCCAACAAATAATGCATTATTTTTCGCACTTTTTTTCGATTTCTGTGCCCTATCCACTCACAACAATACGATTGAAGCGCACAAAATGGCCTCAAAAGAGCGAAGATGCATCTAAGAAACAGCAACCTGATTTCCCGCTCTCAACCTGCGAAATACGGGCTCAACAGTCAATCGTCAAAATGGTATCCATGCAAATGTTCGTCAGGAAAGACGGAAGCACACAATCGATACAGACGTGGGTCGTATGCTTTCAGTTGCTCGCGTGTTTTCAGCGTAAACCTACTACCGTCATTCTGCGGAACCACCATCCTGCAAGTGTTGAACCACGCCTGAGCTCCTTCTGCGAAATACTCCTCGCTGTTGGTCATCGAATACGTGCCGCTCCACAATCCCTCACGCTTCGCCTGGTTGAAAGCAACATTCAGGCTGTCACGAAACTCCTTATTGATACGCCGCAAGGCAAAATCCACATTATGAGCAAATTCGTGCACCATGATACTCTCGCTCCAATACCGCTCGCGGAAATTAGGTATTTTCACCAGGTTTTCCTCCCCTATCGACATCACAGGCAACTGCAGGGTAGCTCCGTAGCCCCTTCCCCGTTGGTCCCAATCGGTTTCGGGCCACCATACCTTCATCATCTTACATTCAGGGAGGTCCGTAATGTTTTCCTTATACCCCACAACTCCGATTCTGAAGTGGCAACGTATCATCTCCTCACGTGCCTCGGGAATTCTGCTCAGCATGTGGTTTGCTATATAACGAGCCTGTAGCAGCGCTGTATCGGAGACAGCAGCCGAAGCTACGACAGGCAGACCGTTTGCACTTACGTACTTCTTGTACCAAGGATCCAGAGGCGACTCCTTTCGTGCCAACCACTGTGTGAGTGTTGGAGGGGGAGTCGTCACTTTGTCCTGTGACTGCATGTTTGTAGTCAAGGCAAAGAATGCGATGAATATCAAAACACTTTTCTTCATTTCTTTTTAGTTATAAGAGCTATCAATTGTCAACCACTTTCAGTCCTTCCTTATCCAGTCGATAGACGGTCCAGTCTTTCATCGGCTTGGCACCCAAAGAGAGGTAGAAATAGTTGTAGAAGTAGAGTGCAAAAAACACCTCACGACCATCCACCACAGCAAAGACTGCCTCAGCCCTATGTTGATTAATCTGGTTCTTAGAAGACCAATGAAAATCTGTTCTATCTCCTTATATGAGGAGCAATAAGGTTGATAAGTTGCATGTCGTTGAATTTCTTTTTGTATGGGTCGAATTTGGGGATTCTCAATGCAACTGAATTTATTTGCCTGCCTTGATTCTTTTCCCTAAAGAAAAAACAAACCTGCTGCTGATAGGTTTCCATCTGAATCGTATCTACTTTGCATATTGCGCACTTTTGGCATAAAGAATCAAACTTGGCAACAATGCTGTCTGATTTGTTCTGGCAACTCTGTGCAACAGAAAAACAGGGTATAAACATCAACGCCAAAGTCCCTATTATCCGCGAAACAACGGTATCCTTCCTTATGCTCATTAGTGTCATATCGTTCCTTATTAAACGTGAGTTCGACGAAACTTTAGTTCGACGGAGTCAATTATAATTCATTGAAAATTTGGTAATTAGCGATATTTTCAGTACCTTTGCAGTGACGAAACAACAAATGTTCACTAAAAATATCGCCATTGATTACCGAGGACAAAGTTACAGAAATTTTTTGTATGGCAGATGATTTTTGCAAGTTTTTTGATTCAATGATGGCAAAATATACGATTCCCACGCCCAAAAAGCACAAATACCATCGTTCTGGCACACTTTCCAAGTCTGTTCGACAAGCTCACGTCAAGGCAGTTCGACAAACTCACGTCAAGGCAGAGGTCATGGTAATCCCGATCCTGTTTCATGGTTCAGGCTATTGATGTCTGAAGCATTTGAGTTGTTTATTTTGTTGTTTAAAGCTATTAACAAGTCAATAAATATTCTACTCTACCTCCTACTTACTTTTTCTTTACCTCTTTACCTCTTGTTGACTATATAGACATTAAGGTGACAATCTATAGAGGTCAACATAAGATGAACATAAGGTCGACATAAGGTCAACATAAGGTTCACATAAGGTTTACATAAGTTGAATATGAGGTACATTGGAGGTACCATAGACTTGGTATAGAGTTGGTGTAGGGTTGGTATAGAGTTGATATAGACTTGCTTCCAATTATTTGACGTTGTGTTTTTCACATAGTAGAGACTGGCGAAAAGCGGTATGTTTATTCTGATGCAAAGATACAAAAAGTATGGTAATCTTCCAAACTTTTTCAAAGAAAAAGCATGAAAAGAGATGAAATATAGGGCCGTAGTTGCATTTTTTTCGTTAATTCGTTGTGTAGGTCATTTTTATTTCCTACCTTTGCGCCAAATATGCGAATTTATTTTTTTACAACAATTAATACCAAAAACAAGAATGAAACTTAACAAGAAAGCATTACTAGCATTCGCAGTTGCATCATTGTGCGGTATGTCTGCCCACGCTGCCTTAGGCCCTGGCGATGGCGACAAGGACGACCTTACGAAAGAAAATGTGCAACCAACTTTGGCTGATTTCTTCAGCCCAGTGTCAAAAAACGTAGCAAAACCCGATGCAAAGGGATTCATCCGCAGATGGTTGTTGCTGGAACCCATTGACAAACCAAACCGTAGCAACACTGTATTCACCGACTCTTACATCCGCGAGAACTTCGGTCAGCAGTATTTCCCTGGTCAGTTTACCGATATTCCTACTGACGGAAAGACTGAGCGTGTAGGCGAGCAGGAACTGAAATGGCATGCATTCGACGCAACCCGCTTCAACGTGAAGCTGTTCCGCTTTGCTTCCGGTCTTGAGAAGCAGGTGTATGGCGTGCTGTTCTGGGCTGTAACCATCATCGACTGCCCTGAGGATATGCCAAACGTACGCCTCGCTGTAGGTTCAAACTCAGCATCGATGTGGTGGCTCAATGGCGAAGAAGCTGTCATCCTTTCAGGCGACCGCCGTATGGTTGTCGACGATGTGATGTCGGGCCGTCTGAACCTGAAGAAGGGTAAGAACGTGCTTCGCGGCGCTGTAATCAACGGTCCTGGTATGAGCGACTTCTGTGTTCGCTTCGTCAAGGAAAATGGAGAACCTGTAACTAACGTATCAGTAACCTTAAGCAAATAATCGGTCATTATGAAACAGTATAAGAACATTATAAAGGGCTTCGGTGCCCTCGTAGGTATCATGCTGAGCCAGTCAGCAATGGCACAAATCGGTGCCCCATTCATCCACGACCCATCAACCATCGTGGAGTGTGACGGAAAATACTATACATTCGGTACAGGTGGCGGCGGTCTTATCTCTGAGGACGGTTGGACTTGGAATAGCGGTGCACAGCGTCCTGGTGGCGGTGCTGCTCCTGATGCTTTGAAGATCGGCGACCGTTATCTGATTGCCTATAGTGCTACAGGTGGTGGACTTGGTGGCGGTCATGCAGGTCGCGTTCTCACCATGTGGAACAAAACGCTTGATCCAGAATCTCCTGATTTCAAATTCACAGAAGCTATTGAGGTAGCTAAATCTATTCAGGACGAAGATTGCGACGCAATCGATGCAGGTCTTTTGCTCGACCCGACTACAGGTAAATTGTGGCTCACCTATGGTACATACTTCGGACACATCCGTCTCGTAGAACTTGACCCAAAGACCGGTGAGCGCGTAAAAGGCAACAAGGCAAAGAACGTGGCTATCGACTGCGAGGCATCTACTATGATGTACAAAGACGGTTGGTATTATCTGCTTGGTACTCACGGTACTTGCTGCGACGGAGGTAACTCTACTTATAATATCGTATGCGGACGTTCAAAGAAAGTAACTGGTCCGTTCATCGACAATGTAGGTCGTGACATGATGGAAGGTGGTGGCCGTATGGTAATCGCTGGTTCAGGACGTACATGGGGTGCTGGTCACTTCGGACGTTACGTCGTAGCTGACGGTATTGAGAAGATGTCGCTCCACTGGGAGGCCGACCTCGATCAGGGTGGTCGTAGCGTATTGGCTATCCGTCCTATCATTTGGAAGAACGGCTGGCCAATTGGTGGCGAGCTCTTCAAGGAAGGAACTTATGAAATCGAGTCAGAGCGTCGTGGCTATTCACTCGAACTTGTTGTCGACTTCGTTCGTATGAACCGTGGTGGCGGTATGTTCGGAGGTGGCGGCTTCGGTGGTTTCGGAGGCGCTCAGCGTCCTGCTAACGCACAAGGTGGTGCTCAGCGTCCTGCAAATGCTCAGGGCGGTCAGGCTCCTGCTGGTGGATTCCCAGGCTTCGGTGCTGGTGCTCCAGGCGCAGGTGCTCCTCAAGGTGCTCAGCGTCCAGCTAATGCTCAGGGTGCTCCTGGTGCAGGTGCTCCTGCTGGAGGTATGGGAGGCTTTGGCGGCTTCGGTGGTATGGGTGGCTTCGGTGGCGGTGCTGCTGGTGGTCAGGCTCAGCGTCCTGCACAGCAAGCTGCTCCTCAGGCACAACCTTCACAGACACTTGCTGACGTCATTCAGGATTGGCCAAAGGATGAAATCCGCGTTCGTATGGCTGACTATATGGGTCGTCCTCACCAGCGCTGGACTATCACTGCTGTTCCTGAGGCTGGCGGTTACCTCGGTGGTCCTTACTACAAGATCATTATCGCAGGTACAAACCGTGCGCTCGCAGCTACTGCTGACAAGGATGTTACTTCTGTTCCTCGCTTCACTGGCGCACCTGAACAGCTTTGGCGTATCGACCAGTGTACTGACGGTACTTACCGCATCATGCCTAAGGCCGTTCCTGGAACTGACGAAGAACTCGTGCTGATGTCGGCTGGTGACTGTACTCCTACTCTCGGTAAGTGGGACTTCAGCAGCGACAACTGCAAGTGGAACTTCAAGGATATGAGCAAGGATATCACAGTAAGATAATCTCTGTCACATACAAAAAGAAGACGTGCAGGCCCTTCGGCTTGCACGTTTCTTTATTTATATATTAAGGTGTAACCTATTCCCTACTTAGCATCATCGTATTTGGTCATGCGCATGAACGGGCTGAATTATGCGCATTAATCGATTGGATAATACGTATGAATGGAACAAATCATACGTATGAATGGAGCAAATCATACGTATCATCGGAACGAATCATACGTATGAATGGACCCTCAATTCATGACCAACAAGTCGTACCGTATGTTATCTTCGGCCACAGAGCACCCATGAGACGGATGGAAATTGTGTGGTTTTGATGATGAATGAGTAGTATTATTCGACACAGTAACACGCGTCGTTTGGATGGGTTGATATACGGTATCTCCTTCTGTAGGCTGCGATGCAGGAATCTGGACATATACGGTATCAACACGTGCCGTGAGTGGAGTGTCATTCTGTGAACTTTCAGTCCATATACCTACAAAGAAGCCAACGACGGCTGCTGCGGGGATGGCGACGAGCCAGGTGGGAATGCGGTGCCAAGGTCGTGTACGATTGAACTCGGAACGGACGCTCAGTTGTTCGTTCTCCTCGTCGCGCAGCTGACGGGCAGTGCGGATGATGTCTTGATCAGTGATGTTCATATTGCTTCAGGTTTTGTTTGATGATTTGCATTGTTTTATGCAGACGCGACTTCACGGTACCCTCGGGTAGGTCGGTGATTTGCGCTATCTGGGGAACGGTCAACTCTTCTTCATAGTGCAGCGAGAAGAGCATCGCGTAGGATTCTGGGAGTTTACGGAGTATGTCTCGTAGGGCATCATGAAGGTCTTTCATGTCCAACTCCACCTCGATGCAGGCCTCATCGGTGATGTCCACACCCTCATCGGAGACAATCGTCAACTGGTTGCGATGATGATTCCGACAGAGGTTGTAGGCGATGGTGAAAAGCCAGGCGCGAAAGTCGCGGCCCTCACGATAGGACTCACGGGCTGCATAGAGTCGGAGGAAGGTGTCGTGCATGAAATCGGCAGCCAGATCGGCATCGTCGCCAAGCCTTCGTGCGAAGAAGCCCTGCAACCGCCGCGCATGACGGTTGTAGAGTTCCTCGAAAGCACGGTTACTGCCTCGTGCGGCTCGTGTCATCAGCTGTTCGTCGGACTGTGCCGACATGCGTAGTGGTATCAGCATGTGTCAGTCGTGCATCAACACGTTCATGTATTCCTGTTTCTTTTCTTCGCTGAAGGAAGTGTTGCTGATGCCGCCCATCAGTCGTCGCATCAACCAGTCGTATCGCTTCTGGTCATGCTTCTCGTAGTAAGGGAGCAGGTCGGCAAGCAGAACGGCATAATTAGCAGAGAGTCGCTGACCAGATGTCCAGTCGGGACGGAACGAGACGAGCAGATACTCCAGCATATAGCGGTCCTCCACATTGCGACGTTTCACGGCGAGATTATCATAGCGTTTCTTCGAATACTTCAGCAACAGCCCTTCGTTGTAGAGGTTCTTCTCCCAAGGCTCCCGCAACGATGAGGGTGTCGTGGCCGAGAAGTAAACCTTACTGCCATACTTGTCGATAATGGTCTGCAGTGCTGCACGCTCAAATGCCTGATAGTCCTCATAGCCTCCGTCTTCCAGTTCAGGCAACTGAATGTCGAGTTTCTTATTCAGCCACGCACGATATTCCTTCACCGCCAGGAACGGTACACAGACGATGGTCTTGTCCTTATGCTTTCCCATACCATCCTGGATAAGCCACTTAGGAATGATGGATGTGTCGCCAGAGCCGATATAGATGCCATCCGCATCCATGCCAGCCAACTCATTGTAGCCGTATCGCAACACGTTTTCCGAATAGATGCCACTATCGAAGTAACGTTTGGCCATCTGCGCCATACGCGACTCATATCCTTTCATGGCCAAGTAGCACACCCATTGGTCGTAGTCGAAAAACTCCATCTCATCAGGCAGCTTCGCCAGTGCAGCTTCCGCATATTTATCACCATCGGTTTCTTCGACATGCCCAGTAACAACGGCACGGTAGGCACAGAAATTATAGGTATAAGTATCGGGAATAGCCTGCTTCATCTCGCTCATTACCTGACGGACAACGCTGTCAGAATTGTTACCCCACCAACCCATATAGTGTGCTGCATGATAATAGTTCAGCCACGCCGTCTCGTCCTTCGGATTCCTCTGCGTCTGCTCCTTCCACGCTTCTTTCTGTTCCACATACCACACAAAGTCTTTCTCTGTTACAATCGGACTTTCCACTTTCATTGCTTTGGTCTGCGCCATCCCACTGAGGCTTAGCGTCAGCAACCAAACGCCTAATATTACTCTTTTCATTCTTGTTCTGTTTTTAAAATAATTAAACGATTTCAGAGCTCTTTCATGACTGCATACACAGAAAGCTTGAAATCGTTCACGGAAAACGAGAAAAATTATCATCACCACTCACAACGGCTCCCAGAAATGGCGGCTCATATCCACATGGCCGTTAGGCTTAAAGTGGATGCCTTCTTCTTCCAACAGCAGGCGCTGACCGCACCACCCTGGCGCTGTTCGTCCTTCTTTATTTACCACCCGATGACAGGGCAAGTGTTCTGCACTAGGCGTATAACGCAACGTCCGACCCACCATCCGTGAATGACTGGGCCATCCTGCCAACAGCGCAATCGTGCCGTAAGTCGTCACCCTACCATAGGGTATCTGACCGACGATATTGAGCACATCATCGCGAAAGGCTCTCACCTCCTCAGGCGTCATCTTGTCAGGATAGTCCTTCATACGCTATCGTTTCTTCTTCGGTTTCGGAGCAGGCAACACCTTGCATGTTTCGCTGACGAGTTGTGATAGATAAGCGTGGTCATCTACATCAGCGATAAAGAAGTAATCCTTCGCTCCTTCGTAAGGTGGACGCATATCAACGACTCGCAACAGCGGACGAACTGCATCTGTAGGTTTCAAGTAGAAGCGGTCGTCACATATCAGTCCGAATATCTTTCCGTCACAATAGATGCCGTAATCGCCAAACATCTTCTTCACGGTTATCTCGCCTGCACCTGAACACTGGTCAGCGATGTATTGTACAAAATCCGAATTACTGGCCATAATATTTAATAAGGAGTTAAAATGGAAGTTAACGAGCTGAAGCTCGAGGGAGTTATATAAGGGAGTTAAACATTCTATTTATTATGAAGGCTGTACAGTTTTGCCATTAATGCGCCGCTGATGTTATGCCATACACTGAACACGGCTCCTGGGATGGCAGCCATCGGATAAGCGGCAAAGTGAGTGGCAGCCAACGCAGTAGCCAATCCGCTGTTCTGCATACCCACCTCGATAGAGATGGCGGTACGCTTCTGACGTGTCAATCCCAACAGACGACCTACCAAATAGCCGATACCCAGTCCACCGAGGTTATGAAGTACAACCACCAACACGACCAGCAGACCAGCAGTCTTCAAGTTCTCTGCATTATGTCCTACCACCAACGCTACTACCAACGCAATCACAATCGAAGAGAATGCAGGCAGATAGGCCACTACTTGCTTTGTGAATCGAGGCAGATAATGCTGAACGAGGAAACCTGCCACAATCGGTGCAATCACCACATAGAGGATGCTCTGAATCATTCCCCACGTGTCCACCTCGACAAACGTGCCAGCCATCAACCAAGTGAGGGCAGGTGTCAGGATTGGAGCTAACAGGGTCGATGTAGCCGTCATGCCCACACTCAGTGCCAAGTCACCCTTTGCCAGATAGGTGATAACATTCGAAGCCGTACCGCCAGGACAGCACCCTACGAGTATCACACCCAAAGCCAGTTCTTCTGGCAACGAAAAGACTTTCACCAACACCCAGGCTATCAGCGGCATCACCGTGAACTGAGCCAGACACCCAATCAGCACATCCTTCGGACGACTGAACACCACCTTGAAGTCTTGTGGCGAGAGCGTCAGACCCATCCCAAACATAATCAGTCCCAACAGCGGATTGATAACCCATGTGCCGATTGGCAAGACCACCTGTGGGAATACCAATGCAGCAACTGCTGTCAGCAATATCAATGCGCCCATCCAACGAGCTATAAAATCACAAATGCGTTTCATTCCATTATCTGTTTTGCATGCAAAGGTACGAAATAATTGACAATTGACAATTGATAATTGACAATAATTATAAAAAACAAAAGCATCAGCAACTTCTCAGTCGCTGATGCTTATCATACAAACAATTTAATATACCTATTGATGAGAATTATCTACATATTGACACTTGCCTCGTTCACTGAGAGGATGATGTCGTAAATCTTATCCCTGAGTTTATTGTAACTGGTGCGGTTTTTCAGTGTGTCCAGTTCGTTGATTATATCCTGCACAGCCAGACGACTGATGTGGTTGGCACGAATCTCATCGTCGAGATACTCTCCCAATCGAATCAGCATTTTCTCCTGAGTCTTGATATATGTCTCTTTGAGATAGTTAGAGCAAATCATCTTTACCTGCGCCACAACCTCTGGGGCATAGGTATTTGCAACAACCTTCTCATTACCTTTGAGCAAACGTTCCATCGTAGGAGATAGACTATTCGATGTCATATTCAACCGTTTCTCCATCGCTTTCTGACGCATGGAATAGAGGACCGTTTCAGCAATCTTGGCACGCTCAATATACTTTGTTCGATTCACTTTGTGAACTTTATCAGCATATGGAGTATCATAAGCCCTACGTGTATACTCCACCTCTTTTAATTCTTCTGGTGTCTCGCGCAAGTTCTCCACAAGGAAATCATTCATCACCAGCAGGAGTGAACGGTTGTAGTCGTTGTCCTCTCCTGTGAACTTCTCGATGAAATAGTTCAGGGAGCGGGTGAAGTCCGACGTCGGAACACCCATCACATTTGAATTTGAACCCTCATTAAATGGTTCGATGGTTGTTCTTACTGTTCTCCTACCAGGCTCGACAGTCTCCGTTACCTTCGGCTGACCAACCTTAAATGTGTTTATAAAGTCAGCCTCGTTATATTCAGCGACGGTGTCAGGGACGAGGTCAACCTGAGCCTTACTGCTCAAGCCCAAACTAAGGGCAAGAGCCACAAATAAAAGTTTTTTGTTCATATTCATACCTATTTATATTTAATATTAGTATTCTTCTTCGCTCATTACCACTAAGTCGTTACGTATCTGCTCCATCTGCCGCATGTAGCGAGTTATCTGCTGCTCCAATCGCTCCTCAACAGTAAGAGGTTGGGAAGTCATTGTGTCAGTTGAAGCATAAAGTTGCGTCTCTTCACTTTCGACAGGAAGGGTGGCTTCCGTTATTTCCTCATGCTCTGTTATACTCTGCATAGAAGGGGTCTGCTTTGCCAACAATGGACGTGAAGGGCGTGGGTGATACTGTCGAACAGGGTCTTGCGGCTTCAGCTGTGTAGGCCGTTCCTGCATGGGGATGATTATCGTATCAGTTTGAGTCTGCTGTGGTTGCTTAGGTTGTGCAGTATCAACATGTGCAATCAAAGGTGTATCTGATGGCACGATTCCATCCTGATTGTTAAGGAAGAACACAATTGCGATGCTTGCCGCAACCGTACCCACTACATACCAAGCCCACAACGGAATCACTCTGTTCTTATTCTTTTTGACCTCCACCTGTCCATCATCAAACATTGCAAACATCTCCTTATAGGCGCTCCACTCCTCCCCTACCTCATGGGTACGGAAATAGTCGGCAAGGCGTTTTTCCTCGTCAAGCGTCGATGTTCCTTCCAGGAAACGGTCGAGCAGTCGTTGTATGTCTTGTATATCCTTATTCATACTTCGTTTGTTTGATTCGTTCGAGTAATTGTCTTCGTGCTCGTGCCAGAAGCGTAGAGACTGACGACTTAGTGATGCCGAGCAGAGATGCTATCTCATCGAGTTCACGGTGTTCCAACTGTCGCATTCGCAGGATAATTGCATTAGTGGGCGGCAGAAGGTCGATTTCGCGTTCGAGCCATTGTTCCAGTTCCTTGTATTCCAATTCGTCGTGCTGATTCCTTTCCTCCAAGTACTCATAACTCTCATTGAGCGAGCGCTCTTGCTTTTGAGTTCGTAACAGGTCGATTGCGCGATTTCTCGTCAGAATACCAACTAAATGCTCAACTTTGTCATCGGGAGGCACTTTCTCGTGCATCGCCCAAAGCTTCAGCATCACATCGCCAGCCACATCCTCAGCATCAGCTTCCAAAGGCACATAAATGCGAGCCACATGGAGTGCCTTGCTATGCATTTGAATGGCAATATGTTCGAACTCTTTTTGCGTCATCTCACCTATATAACGAATAAGTACCGCAAATTTAAACAAAAAACTCAATTTTTTATAAAAAAAACATATACTTTACGCGCTAAACCCTAAACTTTTTGTAACTTTGCCTTGCTAATTAAATCAAAACTAACGTATATGACCAATCAATCTACTCAAACAAAGCTGATGACCAATTGGCGTTGGTGGCTTTGTTCGTTGCTTTTTGTGGCAACCACCATTAACTATCTCGACCGTCAGGTCCTAAGTCTTACGTATGAAGAGTTCATCAAACCTGAATTCGGTTGGACTGATGCCGACTATGGTACCATCACCTCGTTCTTCAGCATCTTCTATGCCCTTTGCTGCCTGTTCGCAGGTAAGTTTATCGACTGGATGGGCACCAAGAAGGGCTATCTATGGAGCATCGGAGTTTGGAGTGCAGGTGCCTGCCTCCACGCCCTCTGCGGCTACGGAACCTCGATGCTGACAGGTTCGCCCGACCTTGCAGCTGCTACGAAGATTGGTTCGAATGCTGCTTTGGCATTCTCTACCACCTCCGTATATCTGTTTCTCTTCTGTCGAGGCATTCTGGCACTTGGAGAATCTGGAAACTTCCCAGCTGCCATCAAGGTGACTGCCGAATACAACCCGAAGAAAGACCGTGCATACTCCACCTCACTCTTCAATGCAGGAGCCAGCGTAGGAGCACTTGCTGCCCCACTCTGCATTCCCCCATTGGCCAAGAGTCTGGGATGGGAATGGGCATTTATTATCATAGGTGCATTCGGATTCCTGTGGATGTTCTTCTGGCAATTCATGTATGACAAACCAGAAAAGAGCAAGCATGTGAACCAGGCAGAACTCGACTATATTCATCAGGATGACGAAGCAGAGGCTGCAGCAAAGGCAATCGAGAAGGAAGAAAAGGCTATCCCATTCTTCAAGTGCTTCACCTATCGTCAGACCTGGTCGTTCATCTGCGGCAAGCTACTCACTGATGGCGTTTGGTGGTTCTTCCTCTTCTGGGCACCATCATACTTCCAGAACCAGTTCGGCATCAAGGCATCCGAACCACTCGGTCAAGGACTGATTTTCACCCTCTATGCTATCGTGACGGTTGTCAGCATCTTTGGTGGCTATCTTCCAAAACTCTTTGTAGAGAAACGCGGTATGCACCCCTACAGCGGACGTATGCTTGCAATGCTGATCTTTGCCTTCCTGCCACTTGTTGCCCTTGCAGCACAGCCTCTTGGCGTTCATAGTCCTTGGTGGCCAGCTATCCTTATTGGTATTGCAGCTGCAGGCCATCAGGCTTGGTCAGCCAACCTATTCTCTACGATTGGCGATATGTTCCCAAAGAGCACGATTGCTACCATTACAGGTGTAGGAGCTACAGCAGGAGGATTTGGTTCGATGGTTATACAGAAAGTAGCAGGCAACATGTTCGATACAGCAGAAGCCGCAGGTTCAGCCTTCCAGTTTATGGGCTTCGAAGGTAAGCCTGCTGGTTACTTCATCATGTTCTGCTTCTGTGGTATCGCATACCTTATCTCATGGGTAGCCATGAAACTGTTGGTTCCAAAGTACAGTCCAATTAAAGTATAATACGAACATACAAAATTGCAAAATTGAAGAATTAAAGCCTGCTTTTATAACGTTTTTCGTATGAGAAACCTAAAAAAAGCAGGTTTTTTCAAAATAATTACCAATTGTGCATCCATAATTCATAATTATTTTGTACCTTTGCAGTCGCGTTTGAAAAAATGCCCAAGGATGGCGAGATAGCTCAGCTGGTTAGAGCGTCGGATTCATAATCCGGAGGTCGTGGGATCGTGACCCACTCTCGCTACAACAGGGGGATGTATCGTTTGATGCATCCCCCTGTTGTTATGATTCAAGACGCATCTTCTTAGACGTTCAGTCAACCTGACAAGGTCAATAGAAGAAAAGTGCAGAAATATTGAAATTATTGGTGTCCGCTAAAAGTTAGAAATCAATAAAGTATGTGTCCTCAGTGCCGATAAATAGGCGTTGTGGACACAAACTTCAAAAATTAAGCCCCCTCCATACTTCATATCCTTCTGTTTTAGCTGACATTCAATATAAAAGTTTATCGTTTAGAGTGAACCACAAAGAGGTGAAGACAGCTATGAATTTAGGCTTTAGTTGTTATAAGTCCATTGTCTGAATGGCAAAAGACGGGCAGCTAATTCAAAAGGGAAAAGCAGCCGACTCAATCGGGAAGATGAGCCGGCTGAAAAGGGTAATTGCCTATAGTCATCCGGTCGGATGACTAAAGCCATCCAATTGGACGGCTAAAGGCGGATGACCATCTGCCTTTAGCCGACTACCCTCGAACTTATAATAGTGGAATGGTAATAGTATGCGGTATTTCACCACAAAGATACAAAAAAGATTCTCCTTTTCCAAATAATTCGTAAAGTTTTTTTTGATAGCAAAAAAATTGGCTGAATTCCTATCATGGTTTCTGCCTAATTTGTGTATGGATTAAAAAGTTTTACCGGACAGCAATATGTTGAAATAGTAATTCGGAAGTAACAAAAACAAGCGACGCCGATTAGCATCGCTTGTTTACTGAATATATAAAAATGTATGCACTCAGCTTACAAAGTGAAAGTTACATTCTTAAATTCCTTCACTGCCTGACTGCCATTTTTATCCTTCACAATGATTCGAATAGTGTGAGTTCCTGTACGCAAGTCATCTGTAATATTAAAGCGGATGATGTATGTGCTAAGGATAGCTGCTGTAACTTCTAGTCCATTCAAGGTCACTCCCTTAAAGTTATAATCTGCAAAAATCGTAGAACCGCCTGTATACTCAGACATTGCCCAAGGCTTCTCATATTCAGTGAATGGATACTCCTCGTTATAACGATAGTACCAACCTTCGGGACCCTTATATTCCAATGTGTCGCTCTCACTATAGACCGTATGAACGGTACCCTTTGAGGAATTCCAATTGTATAAATCGTGATTGCTGTTCAATGTCTCTACTGACCACTGTTTGTAACCATTTGGCTGGTTCGGTTCATCAGTAAAGTTGATATAGATGCGGTTTGCACCCTCGCGGAAACTGAATAGTTCGTCAGCGAAATGCAGTGCTAGACCTCCACATTCGTAGTAGCTGCCGTTGTAATACTTTCCATTGTAGTTCAGTGCGTTCTCTCTTAGGAACCCTTCCTTCTCGCCATAGAATTCGTAGGTTCTGTAAGTACCATAGCTGTAGTTTTCGCGGTCGTTGAGAAACTCAGACAATACTGATACGTCAGCGAGGTCCATACCACCGTCTACACCGTAAGAGTTGTCACCATAGCCTACACAGCCGAATTTACAGTCAACTGTTGATGCGAGTACATTGGACCATGCAAGTACCTGTTTAGCGATACTGTCAGCCTCTTCGTCCATAGAGCCGGAGTTGTCAACAAGAAAGACGATGTCTGCCAAGCCCTTTGTACTTGCACGTGTCACATCGTCTGCATTAACTATTGCTATTGACTTCGATTTTCCATCAATAGTGAGCCATACGTTCTGATCCTTCTCACCTGTTCCTTTCAGGATCAGATACTCACCATCTACACCCTTGATACCAGTGAGACTGATGTTTCCGATACTTCCATTAGAGCCGCTCTCCACGTATGGAGAAGACACATTAGGAATAGTTACATTGTTTGATGTCACAACAGGAGCATCTCCTGCTTCACTGTCGATATAGACACCCCACTTGTTGATTTTTTCGTCATTGTCGTCATCATTGCTACATGCAACGAAAACAAATGATGCAGAAAGTAGCATCAATCCGAACCAATAAATTTTTTTCATACTGTGTTAGTTTTTGTGATAATTTTTTTTTACTCCCTGTTTTGATCTCTACAATCAAGCAACTCACAAATAATGATGCTGCAAAGATAACCTATTTATTTGAAATGTCCAAACATAAAACAGGAAAAGTACATAATAATGTCAACCGAAATCAAGAAAAGGTTGTTTTTTACTTAAGAATCCACGTTAATGCTGGTTGATATATTCGTAGATGCGGAGAATATCTTGTGTGTCGACAATGCCATCAAGATTGACATCGGGCTTGCCTCCTCCTTCAAGAGAGGTGTTCTGGATATACTGATAGATGGCTAGGACATCCTGCGTATCTACAATACCGTCAAGATTCACATCTTCATGCAATTCGTTTGCAAGAGATGAGATTGCGGAGGCGTTAAGGGCATAATTGTAAATACAGAAGTCATCGAAATAACCTTTGAATCCAGGAGCATCACCACACTGACTGCGTCCAAGATAATTGAGTGGCCCCATAATGCGTTGACCCTCGAAGACACTTTCTGCAACGAGTTCTCCATTCTGATAAATGCAGACTGCATCTGCACTGAAAGTAATGGCGATATGTCGCCAAGTGCTGACAAGCTTCGGTGCTTCGATCGTTTTCTCAATAGATCCCTGACGCAACACAAGTCTCATCTTATTCTTCTCTGCAGGGGTAAGATATACACAATGTGTGTCATCATAGCCAAAGTCAAACAATCGCTGTCCTTCACCAGAGTTAGTACCTGTCCAACGAACCCAAAAGGCAATCGTAAGTTCGCCCGAATTGGCTATCTGATAGGGTAATTGAATGTTTGACGTCCCGTCCAGGAATAGACTACTTTTTCCCATCTTCACCATAGACGAAAGAGTGGTAAACTTCTCCGTACCATAATGTACTGCATCAAAGTGATTAAGAGTATAATCAGTCAAGCTTTCATCGAAAGGCCAATATGCAATCAAAGCATGACCAGCCAGTGAACATGCCTCGATTGAGTCGCTTACAACAGACATATTATCGCTACGATCGATAGCACGCACAGCATAACGGTAGGACCGACCTTGCTCAATGCTATTGTCGGTAAAGGTATTGGTAGGCAATTTTCGCGCAATGGTGTTCCATTCTCCTGTCGCAACATCAGCGCGCAACACCATATATCCAGCAAGATCCTCATCCTCACAAGGATTCCACGAAAGCTGCACTGACGCAGACTGCGAAGTAGCCTGCAGACCTGTAGGTACAGCAGGGGCATCTGTCTCACATGCAGCATCAACAGGGATGATGCGCCACTGTTGCAGCAGACGTTTGGTCTCAGTCGTTGCAAGGGTGGATTGATTGACTATAGCACCAACAGAAGTGCCTGAAGCTGTGAGGTATAAGTTGCTATAGCGATTGATGATGTAGTAGTATCCATCGCCCGCATACTTGATATACCATTGCTCGTTATCACCACCTGCACCATCAAACACACGGAGCTCGGAACCTGAAAACAGTCCCCAATTCCAGCCATCGATAGGGAATCCTGACCTTGCATTCTTGAGATAATAGTAGCCAAAGTCGCCTCCCACGCGTGCTGGAACAGGCTGCATAGTCCAATCGTCGTAGGTACTTGTTGTAGCCTTCTTTGCGCATATCTGGGTACCGCTCGAAGCGGTAGTATTAGTAACACTGAGTACACGCCGTCCACTACGACACATCAGTTGATAGGTACCATTAATGGTATCGGGCTGTACATCTGCTCCCCATGTCACATCAATGACACGCTCTGCATTGGTCTGCCCTTTCTGATAACCTGTTCCACCTGGGATATCGTATGTCCAATAACGAGTAGGTCCTCGTCCATCGAAATAGACATCACGGAAAGGACTTACAAAGGTATAAGACGAATTGTTTGCCTGACGCTCTGACGAACCCATATAGGCATGCACCTCGCCTGTCTTATCATTACGATAGACGGCTCCTGAAGTCCAGTGGGCACGATCTTCACCATACCCAAGGCGTACACCCTCCTGACTATCACGACAGAACTGACCACGAGCATGTGAGTCGAAACCCCACCAAATACCAGTCTGCATGCCATATTGTACACCTACAATGGCCTCACCAACGTTGTGTAACTCATCGTTAGCAGCCATACGTCCGTCTGCTCTCACCCTCCTAAAAAAGTTGGCATAATTTTCGAATGAACCCGCTAACTGATGGGTGTTGCCTTCATCGAGTACCTCACGCAGGTCATTGTACCAATCCCAAGCCCGGTCGCAATTCAGGGTGTTACCGCCACAAATGCGTATACCATCGAAATAAGGGTCAGCCTTCAGAAGTCGGCTCACCTCGAGGAATGTAGACTTGAACCAATATTTGTTTTCGTCAAGGTCAGGTTCGTTGAAAGGAGATACAGAGATAATCTTAATACCTCGCGCTTGAATAAACTGAACACTGGCCTTGATGAGCAGATACCACGCTTCAGCATTGCGTCCATAATTCTGATAGCCTGTCGAGCCATCAGAAAGGTCCTCGAACGCAGCAGCATTATCACAGTTGATATTAGCTTCTGTCACTCCCGTAAGCTTCAAGTTCGTAATACGACTTTGCAGTATCCGTTTCTGCTCGGAGGTCAGGTCATACGACCCATCAGATTTCGTAATCAATTTATATGTAGGCTGATAGGACAAACGTCCAGTACTGAAGTTCTCCACTCCAATATGGTTGATTCCTCGGCGCACATTTCCCTCAGAATTCCATGCAGTGTCCATACCCCAGAATACACGGAAAGGCTGCCCTTCGGCATTGATGTCAAAGGGAATAATGCAATCAGAGGGGTGAAACGCCTTGAGATAGTCCGCACCTGTCTGAGCATGGACTGCCAGCGTGATAGCTGTAGCTATAATGGTCAGTATGGTTTTAGTCATAATAGATTATTTGACAGTTATAATATATGAATATTTCATTGGCTGGTTAGCGTCTATAGTGTACTGAGGGAAGGTTTTTGCTCCCCATCCGTCAGCACCTCCGACACCATGTATATTGAGGTCTATATTGACATTCACCTTATCACCCCGATGGATGAGATGTGGATGGAGCGGTTCACGGTCGAGTTCACTCTCATCGTAGTCCCATGCATGGAAACAAAGCGGTTGAAGACCCTCAAATGTAATGGAATGCTCACCTGAGGAGAAGGTAAAACGACGCACATCACAGCGGTTCGCATTGTCCTGTGGGTTGAGATACTCCGTCATAAACTCAGAGAGCGGCATGTGATAAATACCGATATGTTGTGAGAGTTTACGGTCTGGGTAGTTCTCATATGGTCCACGACCATACCACTCTACATCTGTAAACGAAGGAAGTAACCCTACACGCATACCAAACTTCGGCATCAGTTGCAGATTCTGTGCTGTTGGCACATAATCAGCAGTTACCAAAATTCCTCCATAAACACCGAAGGTATAAGTAAGGGTATAATCAGCACCATTGGGAAGGGACATTACAAACGTTATAGTTCCGTCAGATTTGTTATTCTTCACCTCCTTAACTTGGCGATTTGCAGCTGAATCATGCCAGCTTCCTAATCGCTGACGATAGCCGTTCGCACGTTGGCTATCATTCATTGGCTTCCAGAAATATGGTTCGAGTGGAGACTGAAGAAATTCAATAACCTCTGCATTATCGTCCATACTTACTGCAGATTGGCGGAAAGTAAGACTTACAAGTGCACCTGTACGAGTATCAAGCATTGCGCATTCATCATGTTGCCCATAACGAACGATAATCGTGGTATCAGTACGTTCAATATGACTGCCGGAAACATTCGTGATTGACTTCCACTGATAGGGTTTGAGAATAAACTGATCAGAAGCAATTTCAGTTCCCTTTGGTGCCCAAGGGGTATCGTGACTCAATACAGCATACACGTTAAGGAACTGCTCACCACTTTCTTGTGTAATTGTCTCGCTACGATAGTCGAAATCTTCGATGGAAACAAACGGATCGACTGACTCATAAACAAGCCGTCCATCATTGTAGTGAAAATGAATAGGCTGATAAGCATACTTCACTTCATAATAGTGAGGATGCGGCACACGATCGGGTCCAATCAAGCCATTAAGACAGAAGTGATTGTCATTAGGTTTATCGCCAAAATCACCCCCATAAGCCCAGAACTCACCAGCACGGAGTGATAATTGAGAAGGATTGCTGTTCTTGAAATGCGGAATGAGCGAAGACCCGTCAATCGGCTTAGCAATGCCCTGGTCCACAAAATCCCAGATAGCTGCTCCGCAAATGCTAGAATCGGCATAGATGACATCCATGTACTCCATCAATCCTCCCATAGCGTTACCCATAGCATGCTCATACTCTCGCATGATGAACGGGCGGTCAGATATACGTTTGGCCTCGCTCGCCAATTTTTCAGGAAGGAGATAACTATCATCATAAATGTCTGAAACAGAACGATCGCTATCAAGGAATACAGCGCGGGTGGTATCGACAGCAAGGATGGCGTCACGCATTGCCCTCATATTGCGGCCTGCTCCACCTTCATTACCCATAGACCAAATAATGATGGAGGGATGATTCTTGTCACGCTTCACCAATGCCTCTGCCCTATCGACATGTGCTTTTTCCCATGCTGGATTATCACCCAACATACGATTCCCGATACCATAGCCGTGACTCTCCTGATTAGCCTCATCCATCACGAAGATGCCATAACGGTCACACAACTCGTAAAGATATGGGTCGTCAGGATAGTGCGATGTACGCAGGAAGTTGATGTTTGCCAGCTTCATCAGTTTCACATCTAATTCGTAGGTTGCACGGTCCACATAACGACCTGTACGAGGATGATGGTCGTGACGGTTCACTCCACGTAGTTTTACATTCTTGCCATTAATTTTCAAGACTTCACCTATTACCTCGACCTTCTTTATTCCGAAATGGTTGTCAAACTTTTCTATCTCGTTATTAACCTTATCACGCAGTTTCAAAGTAAAAGGGTAGAGATAAGGGTCATGAGCAGACCAAAGATGAGGAAAGGTGGAATTGTAGACAAGACGCACAGCAACGGTATCACCTGGCGCAACTATTGGAGTCTTTGCAGCGATCGTTTCATCACACATAAAGCTAACCCACAGATCTTTCTGTTTCTTCTTTCCTGTATTACAGATAAGGACATCAGCAGTAACCGTGTATTTTTTATAATCATCAGACGGAATGGCTGTGATGGTGTAATCAGCAATATGAACCAGCGGGCGCTTCCACAATTGAACAGGTCGGAAGATACCAGAAAAACGCCACATATCCTGATCTTCGAGATAGCTGCCATCGCTCCATCGATAAACTTCGACAGCCAGACGATTACGTCCCTCTTTCACAAACTCAGAGATGTCGAACTCAGCAGGGGCCATAGAATTCTGGCTATAGCCTACTTGCTTCCCATTCACCCAAACATACATAGCCGACTTCACACCGCCAAAATGAAGGATAAGATTACGATTCTTAATATCCTCCTTGGTGATATCAAAAAAAGTAACATACGAACCTACAGGGTTGCGATGGTCAAAAGAATACCAATCACGATTTGGTTCGCTGGTCACTCGCGGATTGTCCGTCTTGAAAGGATAGGTCATATTCGTATAGATAGGTACACCATATCCCTGCATCTGCCAGTTTCCTGGCACAGAAATCATGTCCCAGCGACTTACATCGTAATCGTTGCGATAGAAATCGGCAGGACGTGAATCAGGGTCTTTTGACCATTGAAAATACCAGCGGCCGTCAAGCGAAACAATCTCAGGACACTCCGCCTCCTTAGAGGGTAGCTGAAGTGTACTGTGATAAGGAAGTTTATTGATACCTATGATGTCGGGATTCTCCCAGTCCTGCGCTAAGGCAGGAACTGAGAGAAAACAACATATAATACAAGATGTAAATTTTTTAATATTTAATGTCCGCATAATCAATTATTAATCACAACACCACCATTAGAAGGAATGGTCACTGTAATGGTCTGCTTTTTAGAAACTGTCGTGGTGGTTACACCATCGTTAAGGTAGAGCTTTATATTCTGACCTGCTGTAAACATCGTGAGAGGGATATTGACAGTGAGCGGTTCTTTGTTAGCATTCACACCAGCCACATACCACGTTCCGTTGGTAGCCTGACGAGCCATCACGATAAACTTTCCTGGATAGCCGTCGATGTAGTTGATGTCCTTCCAAGTGGTAGGAACAGCTTTCATGAAGTCGATAGCCCATGCTGGCGCATCCGTGAGGTTGTTTGGTGCCAAAGCAAAGTTCTGTACAGGAGTCTGGAACAGAATTGCAGTTGCAAGTGCATAGACATCAGATGTCACACGGTGGTTACCTCGCTGGTTGTTCTTCGAATAGTACTTATTAAGTGCCGAACCACCGAAGTCCATATTTCCTACAGCGTTACGGAGTACAGGATGGATGGTTGCAGCCAACGCTTCGATGTCATTGTCGTGCTGACCGAATGAGAGGTTCTCACTGGCACGAACGGCCTCGCAAGCTACGAAGTTAGGATACATACGTTCCCAACCACGAGGCAGTGTACAGCCGTGGAAGATGATTTCAAGTCCGTAATCGTTTGCGTCGGCCATGATTTCTTCATAGAGCTGCATTGTCTGCTGCTTGTCAGAGCCTACAAAGTCAATCTTCAGACCCTTTACGCCTGCTTTCTTCAGCCAAGCCATCTCCTTATGACGCTCAACCATCAAATGGAGTTTACCACGTGGTCCCTGAGGAGCATCGTTCCAATAACCATTGGAGTTGTACCAGAGATACACGCCTACGTTCTTTGAGCGAGCATACTTCACAAGTTCTTCCATACGCTCATAACCGATATTGGTGTCCCAAAGTGCATCGATCAGGATATACTCCCAACCCAGATTAGCTGCAAAGTCGATATATTCCTTCTGTTCGTCATAGTTGCAGCTGGCATCCATACGAATAATCCAACTCCACACAGATCGACCATACTTATAGTTCTGACTTGCTTCATAACGAGGTTTCACCAAGTCCCACATGATGCTGGTCTCAGCCATAGGTTTGAGTGATGTGCCGATCGTAATAGTTCGCCAAGGAGTATAGCCTGGTAGCATCAGTCCAGGAGCGCTGGTACCTACCCCACCGAATTCAGCATCTTCAGGATAAGCAATGCTGTATTGGTTGTTCTTACATTCCAGACGGGAACCACAATAGCTGCCATCCACACCTGTCTCGCAAATCATCACCCAGATATTCTGCGTTTGAGGAGCCTTCTTCTTTGCAGCAGGAAGTTGTACTTCTTCACGGAAGAGTGCCGGGAAGGTATAACCACGTCCCTGACCGTTCTTACCCATCTCAGCATCGTACTCATAGAATGTCTCATAACTTGGTGCGGTACGTGCAAAACCACCCTGTGGTCCCATCTGAGGACAGAGGAAGGTCTTGGTGCCCTGCGGCATCGTGAATGCGGTACTTTCGCTGTTCACCATACATGACAGGCGATCCTGACGATTGCCTTGCTTGTACAACATATAGCGGAATGCCACGTTGTTATTGTCTACGTGGAACGTCACATCAAACGCATTATTATTACCTTTAGCATACGTCACAGTCTGCTCGTTAGCAGAGAAAGTGAAATGTGCCTTCTTACCGTTAGTAAGGTCGTAGCTGCCCTCTACCTGTTTTGATTCGCCAGCCGATTTGAGTGACAGACCTTTTGTGAAATCACCCACCGAAGTAGCCAAGCCGAGTGGAGAATCCTGAATCACCACTGTGTTACCGTATGTAATATTATAATAAGGAGTACCCTCACTATTGACAGAAAGGCTCACCTTGATGTTTCCATCAGGACTAGTAATCGTTTGAGCAAAGGCCCCCTCCAAACTCCCCCTCAATGGGGAGAGCCATAAAAGGCTACTTATTGATAGAATTATTATCTTTTTCATCATTTTAATCATGAATTATTCGTTCGACTTAGTCAATTATGCATTATACATTATTTAAACTGCCACCAATCAAAGTTAATCAATTTGCAACCCTTCAGACCTTTGTACATGAAGAAGAGGTCGGTTGTCTGATCGTTGAAGTTGGCAGGCATTCGCACAGGAGCCGTAAATTCCTCCCATTCTTCCCAACCACCTGTCGGTTCCACTTTCACGCTTGCAATCACTGTTCCGCGTTCTGAGCCAAGATGAATTTCGATGGTTCCTCCTTGCAGACCACTGGCAGCACGAACAGTAATAGAAGAAGTTGTGGGTTTGAGAGCCACCTCGCGAACAGAAGTCCAGTCACCATTCTGAATGTCACTAAGGAACACCACCCCATGCTTCCTGTTCCATTCGCTCTTCACACCCTTTGCATTCGCAATCGTCTCAGCCTCCACACGCTGATACGGGTCAAGTGTACCTATTGGTTTAACACCTTCCTTGTTGGGCGTGATGGTGGGGAAACTGCCATCAGGGTTCCATTGGAATTCCTCTACACTGACACTACGGGCAAAACCGCCACCACCTGGAAGCCATCCCGTGTGGTAGAAGAAATAGTTATGATCTTTGAATGTCACCGTACCACTGTGGTTGGTGAAAGAGTTGGTCGAATTGTTCTGAGGCATCACCTCGCCCACATATTCCCATGGGCCTTGAGGGTTGTCGCTGACACTATATGCGATGCACTCAGGCACACCGCCGGCAGCATATACCATGAAATACTTACCCCAGTAAGACTTCTTGATTTTCTGTGCCTTCATGGCTTTCTGCTCCTCCTTGGTAGCAGGGCGCTGTTTCATAATCCAAGGACCTTCTGTATAGCGGCGAACGGTCGTATCTACCTTTACCTCCGAAGCCAAAGAAATCATGTCTTCGTTCAGTTTTACGGAATAGAGACGTGGATTACCCCAATAGAGATAAGCCTGTCCGTCTGCTTCAATCATCACGGTCGGGTCGATATGATCCCACGAACCATTCTCGAAGAGTGGTTTGCCCAATGGATCTTTATACGGACCTTCTATCTTGTCAGCTACCGCAACACCGATAGCCATACCACGTGAAATGCGTGAATGTACAGGTACGTAGAGGTAGAACTTACCATTACGTTCGATACACTGAGGTGCCCAAGCACGGTCATCAGCCCATGAGAGGTCACCTTGAGCCAGTGGGCAGCCATGATCAGTCCAATTGACCATATCGGCACTTGAGAACAATCGCCATTCGTTCATCCAGAAGAAGTCGGCACCTTCTTCGTCATGACCCGTAAATACATACACTCGGTCGCCATACACCATCGGTGCAGGGTCAGTAGAGAAACAGGTGTGCACTACAGGGTTTTGTGCATTCGCACTGAAAGTAGTAATAGCCAGTATTCCAGCCAGAATAGTTTTTTTCATCTTTGTATTATTTATGTTTCATTATTTGATTTCCACGGTTACGCGCTGCAACGCCTCAGGAGCAGAACTGTTTCCATACAGCACCTCGTACGTTCCAGGCTTGGTCTTCACGGTATTGGTTTCTTCGTCGAACCACTCGAACGACTTACGATTCATAATGATTTCAGCGGTGTTGGTACGTCCAGCCAAGACACCTACCCGAGCAAAACCACGCAACTGCATGATAGGTCCGTTGGGGTCTTGAGGATTACGCACATACACCTGCACGACTTCCGTTCCGTCCATCTTACCCGTATTGGTAACAGGGACTTGCAGCGTGATATTCAGATTACGCGAACTGAGTGTAGTATCCGACAGTTTTGCCTTTCCAATCTCGAAAGTCGTATAGCTCAATCCATAGCCGAATGGATAGAGCGGCTTATCGTTCTTCATATAACGATAGGTACGTCCCTTCATGCTGTAGTCCTCGAAATCACCCAACTGATTGGAATTCTTGTAGAAGGTCACAGGAAGTTTTCCGCTTGGGTTGTACTTACCATACAGCACATCTGCAACAGCCACACCACCCTGCATACCTGGATACCAAGCTTGAAGAATAGCATCACAAGTACGGGTTTCCGGCTCAAGAGCGATAGCCGAACCTGAACAGTTTACAAAGATTACTGTCTTACCAGCATCCTTCAGAGCTTTTAAGAAGTTTCGCTGTACTGCAGGAAGTTCGATATGGGTACGATCTCCTCCCTTGAAGCCATCAATCTCAATCGGCATCTCCTCGCCTTCAAGACTTGGTGCAATACCTCCGACAAACACCACTTTCTGATATCCAGCCAATTGCTTGATGATATCCTCATAATCAATGATTGACTCGATACCGATATTCACCTTCATGCTAGCATTATAGGTAGGTATATGTGAGAAACGGATCTCTATGTTGTATTCCTTACCTGCTTCTACTTGAATAGGAGTACGTGTAGGAGTGGTACGCCAAGTGCTGTAGTGCACCTTGCGCTCACCATTGATAAACACATCGAAGTTACTAACCGACTCCACGTTCACAACCACCTCACCCGACTTCTTGGGTTTGAACACAGTCTGGTAAAGTGCGCTGAATTCTGTCAGGTTCACACCTGGCGCAAACTGGTAGTTGCCCGCTGTGGTCTTAGCAAACGGTGCGGTATAGTATTGGGTCGTGACAGGTTTCCCTTCACGACGGGTGTTGTTCCAGAATGTACCTTTGATACCTTTCTTTCCTTCAAAGCTCAACTGATCGAACACATCGGTCACAATGCGGTTGTCTGTCAAGTCGCATCCAGGCAGATACTTGATGTTCTTATTCACGGCACGAATACCATTAACGATTGTGACCGTACGTGTAGGAGTACCGTTGTAGTTACCCCACATCATTGGCTGATTATCTGCGTTCGGCCCGATGACAGCAGTCTTATCGTTTTTGCTAAGTGGTAATACGTTATCGTTTTTCAACAGTGTCATAATCTGACGTGCCATATCAAGCGAAAGATCTACGTGCTCCTTGCACTCCAACACGCTGGCAGGAATCTTAGACCATTCAACCATAGACGGGTCGTCCATCTCACCCAAATCGAAACGTCCTTCAAGCAAACGGATAACGTGCTTATCCACTTCTGATTCCTTGATAAGACCACGATGCACAGCATCTGGAATACTTCTATAGGCATAATCATAGCCACACTCCACATCTGTTCCCGCTAAAGCAGCACGTGCAGCTGAGTGCGTAGCATCACTTGATGTGTGATGGGTCTGATGGATATCAGAAACGGCACTACAATCAGACACTACGAGATACTGGAAGCCCCATTCGTCTCGCAAGATGTCTTGCAACAGTCGTCCGCTACTGCAACAAGGTTCATCATCCAACCGTTGGTAGGCACACATCACTTCACGAACCTTTGCATCTTCCACCAAGGTCTTGAAGGCAGGTAAATAAGTTTCCCACAAGTCGCGAGCGCTGACATCGACCAGATTGGCAGTATGACGGCTCCACTCTGGTCCGCTATGTACGGCATAATGCTTAGCACACGCCCAAGTCTTGCGGTACTTACTGGTTTCCGGACCTTGCAGACCTCTGACAACAGCTGAACCTAACACACCTGTGAGGTATGGGTCCTCACCGTATGTTTCCTGTCCTCTACCCCATCTTGGATCACGAAATATGTTTACATTGGGTGTCCAGAATGAAAGACTATGGAAACGGGTAACATCCTTACCCGATGCCATCAACTGGTTCCAGTGTGCACGCGCTTCTGTACTTGTTGCATCAAACACCTTGTAAATCATATCTTCATTAAACGAAGCAGCCATACCGATTGGCTCTGGGAAATTGGTTACATTTCCCATATTGGCCACACCATGCAAAGCCTCACTCCACCATTGGAAACGCTTGATACCCAATCGTGGAATTGCAGGAGAATCGTCTAGCATCAATTTGGCCTTTTCTTCCAACGTCAGACGACTACATAAATCCACCGCTCTCATATGAGCAGAGAGCGATGGATTCTGATATGGTAATTGCTGGGCCTGCATCTGCAAGCTACCAGCAATTGTCATGAGGGTTATTATGAACTTATTCAGTTTCATATCTTTGTATTTCACGTTTAGTTAAAGCTTACCCAATCCACTTCCATCGCGCCTCCGGCAATGAGTTTAAGGTCGTAGACACCTTTCTTGACAGACTTCAATGCCACTTTAACCTCCTGCCATTGTCCGTTGGTGCTTGGCAACTTCACTTGAGCCTTGTTGCTTGAAAGAATTAAGGTAGCTGTACTTGCTGCATTTGACTTCAAGCGGACAGTCATAGTTTTGGATGCATTCTTCAGTTCTATTTTATTATACTGTACCCATGCACCATTACTTGGGAAGACTGTCTTCCATCCGTCGAAATACTTCAATGTATCATGATACTCAATGCTTGCACCACTACCGATTGCACTATAGCGGTCGATTTGGATAGGCTTCTGTGCATTTGAGATACCTACACCACGCAAAGTCGGCTTCACTTCCTGAATGGTACCGTCTGGGTTGAAGAACAGAGAGTCAACACATACTGAACGACGTTTGTCATCCTTTGGAGAGTAGTCGTTGTGGTGATAGAACAGATACCACTGTCCTTTGTAGTTGATGATACTATGATGATTGGTCCAGCAACCGTTTTCGTGCTCAGCCATAATCAGTCCCTTGTATTCGTATGGGCCCATCGGATTCTTGCTCATTGCATATGCAAGAACTTCTGTATTCTGTCTTACATAAGGATAAGTCAGGTAATAGTTACCATTATATTCAAATGCAAACGGTCCTTCTGCCTGACGGTTTGGCAAACCTTGGAGGCAATTGACACCAACAGACTCCACTTCGCGATTGCCCCATCTCATAGTTTCCTTTGGGTTGTCGGCTGCCAGTTCCTTCATATTAGGAGCGAGTTTTGCACAACGGCCTGCACCCCAGAAGATATAAGCATTACCATCGGATGCCTGCAGCACACATGGGTCAATTCCACCAATACCTTTAATAGGCTCTGCTTCGGGTGTGAACGGTCCTTCTGGGCGGTCAGCAACACAAACACCTACTGCAAATCCGCCTCCTGCTTGAGGTGCAGATGGGAAATAGAAATAGTACTTTCCGTTTCTCTCGACACAATCAGGTGCCCACATTGAATAAGAATTAGGTCTTACCCAAGGCACTTTGTTCTGCGTTACAATCATTCCGTGGTCAGTCCAGTCCATCATGTCCTCCGATGAGAAGACATGATAGTCTTCCATACAAAACCAGTCCTGACGCTGACCTTCTGGAGGGAAGATGTCATGTGAAGGGTAAAGGTAGACCTTTCCGTTGAATACTCTGGCAGTTGGGTCTGCGCTATAGATACCTCGGATAATTGGGTTTTGTGCATTCATTTGAACGCACGCAGCTGTCAAAAGACACACTGCTGTTAAGACTTTTCTAAGTTTCATAAGATTGTTTTTAGGTTTGATTTATTCTTTAATTTACTGAATTTTCCAATAATCGAAGTTGAAGAGGTTCTTGTCCTTCGCACCCTTGAATACGATATAGAGGTCGTGTACCCCTTTAGGATTAGTGATAGAACCTGCAAAGTCCTTAAACATAGTTTCACTACCTGTAGCCTTCACGCTTACCGAACCTATTTTCTTTCCGGTTGCTGCATCGATATGCAGTTCGATTGTTCCGCCAACGGTTGCTGCACAACTAGCGATAAACTTTGAAAGCTTTTGGGTACCGAAATCTACACCCTTAATAAGGATGTACTCATCGGTGTTGACGTTCGTCACATAAATCTGGCCGGTAGCAGTCTTAATGGTCTTCAGTCCGAATCCCCAAGCCATCGTCTCGGCCTCGATGCGAGTCTTATAAGGGTCGAATGTTCCTACCTGCTCCAGTTTGGTGTCCTTGAAGTAAGGCGACTCCTGAATCGTTCCGTCCGAGTTGTATGTAATCGGGAAAGCACCCACACTGCGGCGCTCCTTATGTTCCTTGATGGTGATGTTCTTCAGGTCGTAGTTCAGGCCAAATCCGTAGCTCTTCCCCTTGAAGTCGATAATACCTGGGTGGTTGCCTCGTGTACGTGGAGTCGGAGCCATAATATAGCCTGTAAACTTCCAGGGTCCCAGCGGATTTTCACTCATCGCATAGCCCAGTCCTTCCGGACAGCAAGTCGAAGCAAAAGCCAGATAGTACTTTCCATTGCGTTTGTAGAACCAAGGGCCTTCCTGATAGTGCTCTGGTTTGTCGTGCATACGCATCGCATCGCTCTTGAGCGAAATCATATCCTCGTTCAACAATGCACAATATAAGTTCGGGTTACCCCAATACATATACGCCTGTCCATCATCGTCAATCCACACCGTTGGGTCGATATCGTCCCAATGCTCGCGCTGCCACACGATCGGCTTGCCGATTGGGTCTTTGAAAGGTCCGTAAGGAGAGTCTGCTACGAGCACCCCGATTCCGTGACCATGAATTGGGCAATACATATACCACTTACCATTACGTTCGATGACCTGCTCTGCCCAGGCGCCGTTCTTACCGTCATACCACTTGAAATCATCCAATGAGGCAACTGCACCGTGATCAGTCCAGTTCACCATATCAGTAGAGGTATAGAGCAGCCAGTCGAACATCTTGAAGCCTTCTGCATCATCTTCATCGTGGGTTGTATACAGATAGACTGTGTCTCCATGCACGTATGGTGCAGGATCCGCAGTGTACTTGGTTGATACAATAGGATCTTGTGCAAATGCAACAGCTGCATTCGCCATCAGCAATGCTGAGAAAAGTAGTTTTGTGTTCATAAGATTGTTTTTAAGTTTGATTTATTTAATACTTTTTTTACCGTTAGTTGTAAGCCAATAGCTAAAGCTATACCCTTAAGCACATTTGACGCTCCAAAGTTACAAAAAAAATTAGACATTGAACATCGAACATAGGCTTTTTTGCAAAAAGACATATAAAATAAGGTGCATGCAGGAGATTTTTCACCCAAAACAGGCTTTCTCCCAACCCATCAGCCATCAATTTTCAACTTGTAATTGGGACCGCCTTCTTGCAGACATCCCGAAATCGTTCCGATAGTGTTGCGCAACCTTAAGGCCTTTCGGTAAGTGCTCGATAGGTGCTCGGTAAGTGCTCGGTAAGTGCTCGGTAAGTGCTCGGTAGGTGCTCGGTAGGTGCTCGGTAGGTGCTCGGCACTTAGGCGGGATTTTCGGCTGTTGAAACCTCGGTCAACATGTGAAGATAGCAGCTTTTTGTATATTTGTTGATGAGTTGTCTTGTCTTTTTAAGAAAAAGTATTACCTTTGCACTCAAAATAGCCAATTGGCCATTAATCATCAAGAAACAAAACGGTATGACATACGACTTTGACAAACTTATCGACCGGACGGGTAGCGGTGATATCAAGCATGCAGATTTACAGAGAGACTTTGGGCGTACGGACCTAATTCCCCTATGGATAGCTGATATGGAATGGGAGACACCATCGTTCATTACTGATGCGTTGAAGAAACGGATGGAGCACTCTCTGTTTGGCTATACAAAAACTCCAGCCGACTACTGGGCCTGTATCAGCAAATGGATACGTGACCACCATCAGTGGGAGGTGCGTGAGGATTGGATTTGCCACATCCCAGGTATCGTGAAAGGTATAGGAATGGCGATTTATGCCCTAACAAAAGAAACAGATAAAATCATCGTCCAGCCCCCTATCTATCATCCTTTCTTTCTCACTCCTCGCGGTTGCAAGCGTACGGTAGTGTGGAATCCGTTGAAAGAAATCGTAAACCAGGACGGCAAGTTAGTTGGCTACGATATGGATTTCGAGAACCTGGAACAGGTATGCGACAACGACTGCCGCATACTGATTCTTGCCAATCCCCATAACCCCGTCGGTATCACTTGGCCCAAAGAGACACTGCAACGTCTGGCTCATTTTGCAGCAACCCATCGCCTGATTGTTATCAGCGATGAGATACACTGTGATATGGCCATATTCGGTCACAAACACATTCCTTTTGCCTCAGTCAGTGAAGAAGCTGCCAATTGCTCTATCACCTTCTCTGCCCCATCGAAGACCTTCAACATCGCAGGTATTGTCAGTTCGTGGGCAGTTGTGCCTAATGATGAGTTGCGGAAACAGTTCTATGGATGGATGGCAGCTTGCGAACTGAACGAGGAGCACCTATTTGCCCCGATTGCCACGATGGCTGCTTTTGAACACGGAGAGTCATGGCGTCAACAGATGCTGACATACCTTGAGGGGAATATCGACTTCGTAGTTGACTATTGTCGTAAACATATTCCAGAACTAAATCCGTTGCGCCCCCAAGCCAGCTACCTCCTTTGGCTCGATTGTCGAGCATTAGGGTTGAGCCACACCCAATTGCTTGATTTATTCATCAACAAAGCTCACCTTGCTTTGAATGATGGTGAGATGTTTGGCATTGAAGGACATGGTTGTATGCGCATGAACGTAGGTTGTCCACGAAGTATGCTCGAAAGAGCAATGAAACAATTGGAAGCAGCCATAAAAAACATCAGGGGGTCGGAATGACCTCCTGATACTGCTGAGTGCGCCTGATAGGACTCGAACCTACACGCCCGAAAGCACCAGATCCTAAGTCTGGCGTGTCTACCAATTTCACCACAAGCGCATGGCTTCTTTTGTTAGCGGGTGCAAAGTTACAAAATAATTCACAATACATCATGCATAATGCATAATTATTGCTTTTTTTCGAACCTTTTGCCCTTCAATTCTTGCTTTTTTGCATTTTTTCTTACAAGCAGTCCACTAATGTATAAAGTTTCATGGAGTTCGATCCCTTGATCAAAATGGTGTGCCCATCGACTTCCATCTTTTCGATTGCCTGTTTCACTTCTTCTACGTTCTTAAAGAAGATGAACGATGACGAATAATCAGGTATATCCACCGTTGCATTCCAGAATTCTTCACCCACAAGCCATACGAGTTGAAATGCACATTTATAGATCTGCTGTAGTATCTTCACATGTTCTTCATGACTTGCCTCACCCAATTCCTTCATATCACCCACAATCAGCATCTTGTTCGGCATCGTCATCTTACGGAAATTGTCGATAGCTGCCTTCATACTGGTAGGATTGGCATTATAGGCATCCACAATGAGGGTGTTGCGAGCCGTCTTCACAAGTTGTGAACGGTTGTTTGTAGGTTTATATTCGCTCAAAGCCGCACAGATATCCGTATCGCTGACCTCGAAATACTGTCCTATGCATGCAGCCGCTAAAGCATTATCGAGATTATAGGCTCCAATCAGTTGGGTCTGTACCACCTCTGTCTTGTAATTGAAACGCAGGTAAGGACTGCAGTCGACCAACTCTCCGTTGTTTCCATATGGTATCTGTTCCAATCCACCTGCAATCCCCATGAGGTGAGGATTGTTCTCGTTGATAAAAATCTTACCTTCATGCTCACGGAGGAAGTCATACAACTCTCCTTTGGTACGAACAACCCCATCAAAAGAACCAAATCCCAGCAAATGTGCCTTCCCTACATTGGTTATGATACCATAGTTGGGCTCCACGATATTGACTAATGTCTTGATTTCACCAGGGTGATTCGCCCCCATCTCGATGACAGCTATTTCGTGTTGACGAGTTAATCTCAATAATGTTTTCGGAACACCTATGTGGTTGTTGAAATTTCCTTGCGTATACAACACCTGATACTTTTTCGACAAAACAGCAGAAATCAGCTCTTTGGTCGTTGTTTTTCCGTTCGTGCCCGTCACACCAATGATGATTGTTCCAAGTTGACGGCGATGATAGTTGGCCAACTGCTGTAATGTCGTTAAAACATCATCAACCAACAAATAACGCTTGTCAATAGAATCTGCATAGTCCGGTTCGTCAACAACTGCATAACTGCATCCACTTTCGAGTGCTTGTTTTGCATAGGAATTCCCGTCAAAGTTATCTCCCTTTAACGCAAAAAAAATGGAACCCACAGGACAGTCACGACTATCGGTCGTCACTTGCGGATGTTGGAGGAACAAATTATATAATTCGTCAATTTGTAGCATACGTTTCAGTTTATTTCTATTTTTCGTTGCAAAGATACAAAATAATTGCGCATTATGATGATGAATTATGAAATATTTTGTATCTTTGCAGCAAATATAGTATGAAAAGATTAAATAATAAGGTGCAATGAGTAGCAGTTGCGTTCCATATAGCATTAACGTAGGTGGTCGGTTGATGGACCTCTCGTCGCCAAGTGTGATGGGGATTGTCAATGTGACACCCGACTCTTTTTATACCAGCATCTCCCTCACAGCACCCTCATTCACAGCAACTATCCAGCATCTAGTCGGTTCGATGTTGGACGAAGGAGCACAAATCATAGACATCGGAGGTTGTTCTACTCGTCCTGACAGCGTCTTTGCAGACGCTTCGGAAGAGCAGTCCCGTCTGACTGCTGCTTTGGATATTGTACTCAACACATTTCCCGATTGTGTTGTTTCTGTCGACACATTCCGTCCTGAGATCGCAGAATGGTGCATTCAGGGATACGGAGTACAAATCATCAACGACATCTCAGGCGGCAACAATGCGATGTACAATGTTGTTGCTCAGCAGGGTGTACCTTATATCCTGACCTTTAACGAACCTCGCAACAACGACATTGGTATTTGCCAACAGGCACTTTTATTTTTTGCCGATAGGGTTCAGCAACTTCGCGACCGAGGTGCAAAAGACATCATCCTCGACCCAGGTTTCGGATTCAACAAGACGCTTGATGAAAACTACGAGCTGCTCAACAACTTGGAAGCACTCAAAATCCTTGAGTTGCCCATCTTGGTGGGCGTATCGCATAAAAGTATGATTTACAAGTTACTCGATACCACACCCGACGCAAGCCTCAACGGCACCACTGTACTCCATACCCTCGCCCTGACCAAGGGAGCCAACATCCTTAGGGTTCATGAAGTGAAAGAAGCAATGGAGTGCATTAAACTGACTACAAAATAATTATCTCATGTTAGAATTCGGAATCAAAGACATCATCGATATTTTATGTGTGGCCATCCTGTTGTACTATGTGTACAGGCTCATGAAAGACTCCGGCTCACTCAATGTATTCTATGGCATCCTTATTTTTATTGTAATCTGGATGTTAGTCTCTCAGGTGTTCGACATGCGACTATTGGGTTCCATCTTCGACAAACTGGTCAGCGTAGGAGTCCTTGCTCTCATAATCCTGTTTCAGGAAGAAATACGCCGCTTCTTCCTGACCATTGGTTCTCAACGAAAACTCAACTTCTTTATCCGCATATTCCGCCGTAAGAAGGACAAGAATCAGGAAGAGAATCCATCGGTGATGAAGATTGTATGGGCTTGCGAACAGATGAGTAAGAACAAAGTAGGTGCCTTGATTATTATCGAAAAGACAATGTCTCTGACAGATATCGTCAAGTCGGGCGAACGAATCGATGCGATCATCAGCAGTCAGCTCATCCAAAACATCTTCTTCAAAAACAGTCCGCTACACGACGGAGCCATGATTATCAGTCACAACCGTATTGAGGCCGCAGGATGCATCCTACCTGTATCGCATAATATGAACATCCCGAAGGAATTGGGACTGCGTCACCGAGCCGCATTAGGCATCTCGCAGCAGAGCGATGCGCTGGCCATTGTGGTATCTGAAGAGAATGGAGCCATCTCCATCGCCAGAAAGGGCGATTTGAAACTACGCATTACTAATGATTATCTTGAAAGCCAAATAGCGGAATTTATATAAAATATATAAAAAATGTAGTTATCATTATGAAAGCCATATTACTCACACTCATTGCATTTTGTAGTCTGACACTCAGCGCGAAAAAGATTAAGTTACCCGAGAAAACTGAAGTATTGGCTGCTATGGAGTTAGCCAACCGACACTTCATCGAGAAATATCCTGAAGCAGGAGCACCTACGTTCGTTAAAAAGAAACGTCCGAGCAACCTGTGGACACGTGGTGTTTACTTCGAGGGGCTGGTAGCCTTAACAGATATCGAACGAAGCATCAACGCACCTTATTATGAGACCAACACCAAATACCTCAGCGATTGGGCATCGTACCATGAATGGACGCCACGCAACGGTGTCAAGACACGAGATGCAGATGACTATTGCTGCTGTCAGGCCTACTTGGCAATGTACTTAAACGGACAGACCAATACTTACATGCCTACCATGCAGTGCTTAGACAACCTATTACGTACTCCGGAAAGCATCAGCGACTGGACATGGATTGATGCCATCCAGATGGGATTGCCTGTCTTCACGAAACTCTCGCTTGTGAAGGCAAAGGAAGACGATGCGGCTTTCAATCGTTATGCCCAACATGGATGGAAGATGTATCACTACACACGCGACATCCTCGCTGGTGGTCTGTTCAACAAAGACGAAGGGCTTTGGTGGCGCGATAAGGACTTTGTGCCCCCTTATAAGGAACCAAACGGACGGAACTGCTATTGGAGTCGTGGCAACGGGTGGGTATATGCAGCTTTAGTACGAGCCATGCAAGATATCATTGATATTCCTAACTACGACGATTATCTCGATGAATACAAATCAGACTTTCTCAAGATGAGTGAAGCACTGAAAGCATGTCAGCGCAAGGACTTCTTTTGGAATGTCAGTCTGCACGACGACAGCAACTATGGCGGTAAGGAATTGACAGGTACATCCCTCTTCATCTACGGAATGGCTTGGGGCATCCGCCAGCAATTCCTCGATCGTGAACTATACCTGCCGATTGTGGTCAACACATGGAATGCTCTAGTAAAGGAGTGTTTGCACAAAGACGGATTCCTGGGATTTGTACAGGGAACAGGCAAACAACCCAGTGACTCTCAACCCGTCACGTATGATAGCGAACCTGATTTCGATGATTTCGGATTAGGATGTTTCCTATTGGCAGGAAGCCAAGTATATCAATTAGTAACCCCATAAAGCTATGATACCTATAAGACCCATCAGACTAATAGTCTTTATGAGCATACTGCTCCTTGCAGCCTGCAGCTCAAATAAGAAGACGGCAAAAAACAATCATGTGACTACAGACAGCGCTCCCTACGAACTGCTGCTGATTGCTGACAAAGATTGGTTGAAGACTGCTGACGGAACCGTGGTCATGGATATTCTGAACTCCGATATCCCGGGGTTGCCACAACGAGAGAGCAACTTCAAGATAATAAGCATCAATCCTACAGCATTCGGCAAGACCTTTCAGGGTTTCGCTAACATCATCCAACTGGATATCAACTCCAAGTATCCAGAAACATCGTTTAAAGTAGCACACGATATCTTTGCCCATCCGCAGACAATAATCTACCTTAATGCACCCGATGGCAAATCGATGGCAGAGATGGTCATTAAACGACAGTATCAGATTATCGACATGTTCAACAATGCAGAACTGAAACGTGAACGCACCAGTTTGCGGAAGACCTATAGCGACAAGGTGAAATGCGAGGTTGAAAAGATGTTCAACTGTACCATCTATGCGCCAAAGGACATCAATGCCGTGAAAAAAGGAAAGAACTTCTTATGGTCATCAACCAACCAAATCGACAACCGCCTCAACATCTGCGTGTATAGCTACCCCTACACACCTGAAGATTATTCTGAGCAACGATTCATCGCTATCAGAGACTCTTTCATGCGTGAAAACATCAAAGGAAATTCCACCAACCAGTATATGAAGACCAATGCTGAGTATGTCTACATTCGCACTAAAACATTCGAAGGACGTACAGTCATTGAAGCACGCGGTTTGTGGGAGATGGAAAACGACATGATGGGCGGTCCGTTTGTATCGTATTCACAGGTAGATTCTGTTAATAACAGAGTGATTGTAGCAGAAGGATTTGTCTATGCGCCAGAAAAGAGAAAACGTCTTTTCATCCGACAATTAGAAGCAGCTGTCCAAACACTCCAGTTCAACCAATGAACCTCATAAGTTACATGATCCATTAAACCCATAAGCCCCACAAAAACAATGAGACTAATCACAACCCTCTTCGCATGTTGCCTTGCAACAATACTGCAAGCCCAGACCATCAACTTGGCTGGCACGTGGCAGTTTGCGATCGACCGTAATGACCGCGGCGTGGCAGAACAATGGTACAACCGTTCACTCGATGATACTATTGAATTACCAGCATCTATGCCACAACGTCTCAAAGGAGATGATATCAGTGTGAACACACGTTGGGTAGGTAGCTTGTACGACAGTTCGTACTTTTTCAACCCCTACATGGCAAAATACCGCAAACCGGGAAAGGATATGAAACTCACGTTCTTCCTCACACCAGATAAGCACTATGTAGGTGTAGCATGGTATCAGCGTATAGTTACCCTTCAAAAGTACGACAAAAACAGCACATATACTCTATATTTAGAGCGTCCACATATCGAAACGACTCTTTTCGTGAACGGAAAGCGAGTTGGGATGCGAAATAGCTTGGTCGTTGCACACCAATACGATGTAAGCCAATACTTGCATCAAGGTGATAACACAATCGCCGTCCGTATCGACAACCGACCTGAGACGGTCAATGTGGGACAGGACTCCCACTCTATCACCGACCAGACCCAGGGAGACTGGAATGGTATCGTAGGCAGAATAGAGTTGCAACAGACCTCCAACACCCATATCACAGACCTGCAGGTCTATCCTGATATCGACAAGCAGGAAGCACTTGTGAAGATTGCAGTAGTGGGCAAGGCGAAGACGAAATACAAACTGACACTGAATGCTTATAGCAACGAAGTGGAAGGTGGATATTCAGATGGTACATTATCTACTTCAGTGAAGTTACAATCCGACACTACCCGATTTGAGTTCTCTGTGCCCATTAAGAACATGAAACTATGGGATGAATTCCATCCATACACCTATACCCTCACGGCATTGCTGTCTGTCAAGAATAATTCCGTGGACATGATTGGTACCACCTTCGGCATGCGAAAGTTCGAGATTCGTGGTAAGATGTTTTACGTGAACGGACATGAGATACAATTACGAGGTACTGTAGAGAACTGTGACTTCCCCCTCACTGGTTATGCACCAATGGATGTAGAGTCATGGATGAAGGTGTTTCAACGCTGCCGCGCTTATGGTCTGAACCACATGCGCTTTCACTCCTATTGTCCTCCCGAGGCGGCATTTATTGCAGCCGATAAGGTTGGCTTTTATCTGCAGCCAGAGGGTCCGAGCTGGCCAAATCATGGTGTAACACTTGGAAACGGTCGTCCCATCGACACTTATCTGATGGAAGAGACCATTCGGATGGCTAAAGATTATGGCAACCATCCTTCTTTCTGCATGTTGGCCTGCGGTAATGAACCAGCTGGACGTTGGGTGGATTGGGTCAGTAAGTTTGTAGACTATTGGAAAGCAACAGACACTCGTCGTGTCTATACAGGTGCTTCTGTAGGCGGTAGCTGGCAATGGCAACCTATGAGTCAATATCATGTCAAGGCAGGTGCAAGAGGCCTGCAATGGGCAAACCGCCGCCCAGACACCATGGATGACTATACCAGTACAATTGGCCAGGTAGCCGAACCTTATGTCAGCCACGAAACGGGCCAATGGTGTGTTTTTCCGAATTTTGATGAAATCAGCAAATATACTGGTGTAAATAAGGCACGAAACTTCGAAGTATTCCGTGATATCCTAAACGACAATGGAATGGGTAGTCGCGCCAAGCAATTCTTGATGGCAGCTGGTAAATTGCAAGCCATCTGCTATAAGTACGAGATAGAACGCACCATGCGTACTCCACAGTATGCGGGATTCCAACTCCTCTCTCTTAATGACTATTCTGGTCAAGGAACAGCCCTTGTTGGAGTGACAGATGTGTTCTTCGACGATAAAGGTTATATGACAGCACCTGAGTTCCGTGCTTTTTGTTCACCGATAGTTCCTTTGGCAAGAATTCCTAAGTTCACCTACACCAACAATGAGACCTTCCATGCCGACATATTGCTTAACCAATATGCCGACCACACCTTATTGAATATTAGCCCAACCTACACCATCACATCTGCGGGCAAACCTCTCCATGTAGGACGCTTCCCTGCACAAGATTGGAAAATCGGCAATAGTATCCCTATGGGCAGCATCGACTTCCCGCTCACGTCTATCAAAGAAGCACAAAAGCTGACCCTTACTATCAGCCTTCCAGGCACAGAGGCAGAAAACCATTGGGATTTCTGGGTCTATCCTGCCGAGGTAGAGGAAGAAGTAGGCAATGTATGGATTACTGATCAGTTCGATGAGAAAGCACAGTCGGTACTTAAGAAAGGCGGCAAAGTACTCCTGACAGCAGCAGGAAAGATCAGCTACGGCAAGGATGTTGTGCAGCAGTTCACTCCCGTCTTCTGGAATACTAGTTGGTTCAAAATGCGCCCCCCTCACACCACAGGCATCCTAGTTGAAAACACCCACAGCATCTTCGATTTGTTCCCCACGGACTACCACAGCGACCTACAATGGTGGGAGTTAGTGAACAAAGCCCAGGTAATGCAGTTCAGTGATTTCCCGAACGATTTCCAACCTCTCGTCCAGAGCATCGACACATGGTTCCTCTCCCGTAAGATAGGCATGCTGTTTGAGGCCAACGTATTAGGAGGGCAATTGGTGATGACCACGATGGATATCACCAACAACTTAGAACAACGACATGCAGCGCGTCAGATGCGAGTTTCCATCCTGCACTACATGAACTCCGAGCAGTTCCATCCAAGTTTCTCCATCGACCCACAACGTATTAGCGACCTCTACACAAAGGTTGCACCTCCTGTCAACTCGTTCACGAACGACTCACCCGATGAGCTTAAGCCAAAAACCAATTAGCTCTTTAGGGCATATGAGTCCTAAAAGTCCGGTGCGTCCTATGAGTCTCATAGGACTCATCCTTGTCTTTGAAGCCCTCATAGGTCTTCAAGGGTTTTGTATGGCAGACGAGGGGTGGTCTCTGACGGGATATCAGCAAATCTTTCATGAGCCAAGCAGTGTGCAGTATATGTTCCTGTTTTACAACAAATTGGTAATTGGCGGTCTATGGGAATGCTTGTTTGGTGGATTGGGCATCTATGGTTTCCGCCTGTTGAACATCCTCTTTATGCTAGCCACATGGTTCTTCATTTATCGATTGATGCGCAACTACATCCACCCTTTCACGATAGTAATAGGAGCCATCCTCGTCACGATGGCACACAACTATGGTGTGATGGTCTTCGATCACAGTAGCGTGACAGTACTACTGTCTGTCTCAGCAGCTTACTTCCTATTTCAGTCACTTTGCAAAGGTTCCGCACTTCATATCTATATCGCAGGAATCTTATTAGCGGTCAATATCTTCTCACGCATTCCCAACATCTCCCAACTCACTTTATTGGTGCTGCTGATTCCTTATTATATATATACAAAGAAAATGATGAAAACCCTTCAATTGCTTGGGGGTGCGTTATTGGGAGTAATAACAGGTATCGCATTCGAATTTGGACTGATGTATTGCCTGGGCCACCTACATTTATTCATCGAAAACCTTAGCACAGGCATGTCAGCAGCAACCTCAGCCGACAGTTCTCATAGTCTGTCCACAATGCTGCCATCATATTTCGACTCCTATCTACAGATTCTGAAGGACATGCTGAAGATTGCAATCCTACCCACATTAGCGCTGCTGGTCGGAAACCTTCTAAAGCAATCAGGTTTGCGCAAGGTGCTTATCCTTTTCTTTGCGTTAGCACAGGTTGCTATTCTCATGTACTTCTTCGACAACATGCTGTTCCTCTATGCCTTTATCAGCATCATCCTCTTCCCTTCGCTCTATTTCCTTCGCAAGCAACCCGAACAAATCTATCTTATACTGATTGCTCTTCTGATACTGTATCTTCTCCCCTACGGAAGTGATTACGGTATCAACAACATGGGTGAAAATGCCATTTGGCTCGCTACCCCTCTTGCTGTAGGCTTAGCGCATAAAGGCATAACCTATAAGACCTATAAGTCCTATACGACTTATCAAAACCATTCACTCTATAAGCCTTATATGGTCTCCATCATCACAACAGCCATGCTGTCCTTCATGATAGTGTTTTTCGTTTGCAACAGTTGGTTTATGCTCCACAATGCCTATTTCGATGAGGGTGCCCGATGGGAGAAACGCTATAGGGTCGATCATCCCTTAGCAAACACCTTCACGAATCAGGACTATGCTCAATCCACAAATACTATCCTGACGGAATTGAAGAAATATGTACACCCCGATGATTATCTCTTCTGCTTCCAAAGTCGGCCTATGCTACATTACCTCACACATACCCGTCCATACATGTACAATCCATGGCCTTGGTCATTCGATACCCCTTCCATGAAACTCCATTTACAACGAGCGGAAGCACGAGGAGGCAAACTCCCTGTGGTTGTACGTGAGAAGTGTCAGCTTATCAACTTCGTTCTACCCGACCCCAACTGGAATCAGACCAACGCTGAGGATGATTTCTTCCATAAGAATGCCAAGGTTAGGCTGATACAGGATTTTATTGAACGCCATCACTACCAAGTAGTGTGGGAATCAGATGAGTATCAAATCCTGACCGCGAACTAATCTGAATTCATAGAAATCAAGTATTATATTTTAGTGGTCTGCATATATCTATACAGAGATAATAATATCTCTGTAAGCAGAACACGCTATGATTTGAAGTAATTTGGCTGTAGGCGCACGACCATTTGCCTTTAGGCGAACGGTCATTCGCCCTGAGGCAAACAATAGTACGCCTTTAGGCAAAGTCCTTTCTCTATCGGCTCATCCTCCCGATTGAATCTACTGATTGTCCCTTTTGAATTAGCTAATGCTCCCCACACTATTGATTACCTGCATCTTTCTGAGTTACCAATCTGAAGAACGTTCCTTCACCACATAGTTAGGACGACCTTTCGCCTCATTGTATATCCTTCCGATATACTCACCCAATATTCCGATTGACAACAGTTGCACGCCACCCAAGAAAAGCACAACGCTCACCAATGTTGTGAAACCTTGTACCGGATCTCCAAAGATTAAGGTCTTGCTGATGTAGAACACCAAGAAACAGAACGCACCAAGAGCGATAATTGCCCCAATAATAGTCGCAAAACGTAGCGGAGCTGTTGTAAACGAGGTGATACCGTCAATAGCCAGATTCAATAGGCTCCAGAAGCTCCAGCGACTTTCCCCCTCACTGCGGTTTCCACGATCGAACAGTACCTCTTTCTTTTTAAAGCCAATCCAACAGAACAAACCTTTATTATATCGCTCAGTTTCGCGCAAACAGCGCATTGCATCGATACATTGGCGGTCCAACAAGCGGAAGTCACCTACATTCTGCAGGAGTTCAAAGCGTGTCGCATGTGCCATGATACGATAGAACAGCATCGAGAACATCTTCCTTATCCAAGGTTCACGTCCCCGATCTCTTCTCTTGGCATACACATCCTGATAGCCGTCTTCCCAATAAGTCAACATCTCGGGCACTAACGATGGAGGGTCCTGCAAATCAGCATCCATCACAACCACACAGTCGCCCGACACGTTATCTATCCCCGCCAACAAAGCATTCTCTTTGCCGAAATTACGCGACAAGCTTAACACACACACTCGTTCGTCCTTGATATGCAGTTGTTTCAGTACATCCAACGTTGCATCCACACTGCCATCATCTACGAACATCAGTTCCCAATCGTATGCAGTTTGTGTGTCTGCCAACTTCTTCAGTTCCTCATATAAGGCAGGTAATGTCTGCGCCTCATTGAAACATGGAATCAATACAGATACTTTCTTCATTGGTTCTGGGTTAAAATGTTATATTTTTGAGTTTATAATTATTCAGATTCGGTTGTTATTCCGTTATACCGTTACTCCGGAATAACGTCATAACGAATTAAATATTCTTCCATTTCCTCCATCATTGCCTTCCTGCGGAATTCTTTTGGCGTACAGCCCACCTCCTGGGCAAAGGCACGCCAGAAGGTAGTCCTGGATTGGAATCCCGATGCTTGTAATATCTCCTCAACGGTATCATCGGTCTCTAAGAGCAAGTTCTTTGCATGTTTCACTCTATAGGCATTCACATAAGCAGAAAAAGTGGTACGAAGGAACTGATTGATAAGATTCGACACATAGGTGCGATTGGTACCCAGCTCTGTAGAGAGGGCGGCAACAGTAAGGTCTGGATTCAGGTACAACTGCTTACTTTCCATCAGTTCGTTGAGTTGTCGGGCCAAATTGCCGAAAAACAATAGCTGTTCTTGCACATATTCATTCTGGTCAGTGGGAGTGTTATCTTCATCTTCTAAAGTCTCCTCTTCGTCTGTAGACCTTTTATCCGCGGGAATTGTAGTTGGAATTATATCTCCCCAGAAATCGTCAATAGCTTGCTCACGTTGTAGTGAATGGAAATCTAATAAGCCATGTCTAAGCAGGAAACTCACAACTGCATATACAGCTATCAGTATCGGAATAATGATAAGCCTCGCTAACTGGTAATCAACAAATGATACGACAAATCTGCCAAGAAGCGCTACATACATCACCCACATCACAACTGCAAACCATATATAGGCATGTTTCTCACTTACTACTTCGTGATGCTTCAATTTCTTCACCATCATCCACTGAAATGTAAGAGTGGCTATTGTCGCGTACGCTAATGTCAAATATTTAGTTACAATAAGAAAATCCTGGTTATTATTCACTGAATAGACAAGGAAAAATATGATGAAAAACATAAAGTTAGCGAAAATGTAGCGTTTTCTCATCCTCTCGCCTTTAATCAGTTCATAGAGCAACACAACGATAGCCGGCACAGGCAGGTTCCATAGCAGGTTTAGGTGGCCGACATAGATCAATGGTGTAATACTGAAGTATTCTGAGATGATTGTCAGCAGAAAACCACCACCCATCAATAGCTGGATGTCACCAAACGAGCGGTAGATACGGGACGTACCTGAATAAATCATGATTTGCAGTGCCTCGAAGATGAAAAAGCACATTGCCACCACTCGCATTATTAATAACAGTAGGTCTATCGTTTGCATATATTTTACCGGTATGTTTCATATTTACAAATGTTTCATAATTCATTTACGATTTGAAACATTTGGTTTTCGATGCAAATTTAGTTATATTTTTAATATAAACGTACAAATTTATAAAAAAAAGTTTCAAATTACAAAAAAGTTATAGGGAAAAGGCGTCATTTTTAATTTTTGCTTCAAATTATTTAGTTTATTTCATAAAAAAAACGTAAATTTGCAGCCAAAAATACAAAGTGCATGAACCGAAACCTAAGAAAAATATTGACGATTGTATTATTCGTAACTTCAGTAGTTACGGCAAATGCAGTTGTAATATTTCCTGACTCAACCGTTCTTGGGAAATACCCCTATGTTAGGTTCCTGGAAAAGGGAGCCGACATTCAGTTGTCTGACAACGAGTTTTACAACATCTCTCGTAAGGTTGTGTTTCCTGTCAACAAACACGTCCTCCCCGAGAATTCCCCATTGTTGAAAGAGATTGAGAACGAAATCGTTCCGTTAATCAACAAAGACAGTCTGACCATTCGCCACCTTATGATTCGTGGTGCTGCTTCCCCAGAAGGTCCCTACAATTTCAACAAGAGCCTCGGTGAGAAACGTGGAAAAGCGTTGTTCGACTTTATCAATTCCCGTCTGGCCTTCCCTGTCAGCGAGAAAGATGATGCCACTAT